>Ga0187892_10000034_pt1 | contig 272786 bp, 247 predicted proteins | sample MA1701073metaG_FD_139345 | JGI IMG/M metagenome (GOLD analysis project Ga0187892, IMG submission 139345) | Bio-ooze microbial communities from a basaltic lava cave in the Kipuka Kanohina Cave System on the Island of Hawaii, USA - MA170107-3 metaG ... | reverse complement strand
CGGAAAACGCCCTGGAGTTTATCGGAGAGAGCGTCGAACATATCTCAGCAAGAAATTGTACTGTAAGGTGAGCCCATAACACGAGTAAAGCACCGGCAAACCTGCACGAATTTGCAGAAATCGAGCAAATGCTCCGGTGACGTAACGCTCACTCAGCCCAAAAGCGCCGTCAGGCCGTCTTCCATCTCCTGCTCGGAAACCACGCCGTCGTACTTCGCGGCGACCTTACCGTCGGCGTTGATGATGAAGACCCAGGGCTCGCTCTCCAGCCGGAAATCTCGCATCGTCTGCACTACGCAGTCGCCGTAGCTGGCGCACGCCCCCGAGCGTATCTGCTCGACGTCGTACGGTTCGATGTGGATGAAGTTTGCCTCGCTTTTGTATTCCTCATAGAGGCCGTCGAAGATCTCCTTCGTTGGCCCGCAGAGCTGCGTCACGCAGAAGGCCGGAGTTGCGAAAGCGATCACAGTGGGCCTGCCGGACGTGATCGCGTCGGCGATCGTCATGCTGTGCTGTTCCGCGATCGGGTTGAGCGAGGTGTCGATGGAGCGGATGTCATCGACGTCGGCGGCCAGCGTCTGCACGCTTGCCGGCGCCGGATCGCCGACCGCCAGCCCGACGGGCTTTTCGCGGATGGGGAAGAACGGGCGGGTTGGCTCCTCGCCGTCGCCCACAATGCTGGTACCGTCCTTCAGGCTCCCGGTTACTTCGACGCCCCAGAGTCCGGCGACGTCAAAGTCCACGTAAGTGATGTAGACGCCAGTTTCGCCAGCCTCGTGCTCTTCAACGGTCCCATCCTCGTGAGTGTGCGTGTAGGTCTTCTGGATGGTGACGGCTTCCGGGTCCGAGTCGAACTTCTCTGCTGCTGTCCCGGCCGTCTGGTCGATCAAGTAGAACTTGAAGTGAAGGTCTGCGCCAGCGACGGGTGAATCGCCGTCGCTACTTTGCTCGATCAGCCCGACCTGAAATCGCTGTCGCCCCACGGCAAGGTCATCGGAAATGACGACTGGCAAGTACTGGTTATCGATCGGAGTCACGACCGGCGGGCCGTCGTCATCACCGCCGCATGCGCCAAGCGTGAGGAGGGCGAGTAGCGGGGCGACCTTCAGGGCGTGATGAAGCATTGTCAGTTGAGGAAACGTGCCGGTTGGCAGATTAGATTCCGCGGTCCGACATCAAAGCGCAGAGATCGGCAACCCGGCAGGAGTAGCCCCACTCGTTGTCGTACCAGGAAAGCACCTTCACCAGGTTACCTTCCAACACCATCGTGCTCAACGAGTCGAAGATGCTGCTCCGAGGGTCACCGCGGAAGTCGGTAGAGACCAACGGTTCGTCGACATAACCCAGGATGCCGCGGAGCGACTCGGTTGAGGCGTCCTTGAACGCCTCATTCACCTCTTCCTTCGTGACGGACTTGCTGGTCGTCGCCACGAAGTCAACGACGGAGACGGTCGCCGTCGGCACACGGAAGGCCATGCCGTCGATGCGGCCCTTTAGCTCAGGCATCGTCAGCGTCACGGCTTTAGCGGCGCCGGTTGTAGTGGGGATGATGTTCAGGCCGGCCGCTCGGGCACGTCGTAAGTCGCTGTGTACTGTGTCAAGGATCACCTGGTCATTCGTATAGGAGTGGATCGTGGTCATGAAGCCCTTCTCCACGCCGAAAGCGTCGTGCATCACTTTGACCACGGGCGCAATGCAGTTGGTGGTGCATGAAGCATTAGAGATCACGTGGTGCTTCTTCGGGTCGTACTTGTCCTCGTTGACGCCGATCACGACGGTGATGTCCTCATTCTTGGCCGGCGCGCTGATGATCACCTTCTTGGCCTTCCCGCCGTCGATGTGGGAACGCGCCTTCTCTGCGTCGGTGAAGAGGCCAGTGGACTCGACCACCAGCTCGATCCCGAGGTCGCTCCAGGGGATCTTGCCCGGGTCGCGTTCCTTGAAGACTTTAATCTTGCTGCCGTTGACCTTGATTTCGTCGTCCGTGGCGGAGATGTCTCCGGGGAACTGGCCGTAGGTGCTGTCATACTTGAGAAGGTGGGCGTTGGTGCGCGGATCGGTGAGGTCGTTGACGGCGACTACTTCGAGCTTGTCGGGGTGCAGGTCGTGGATCGTCTTGTAAATCTGCCGCCCGATACGGCCGAAGCCGTTGATACCGATACGAAGGGGCATTGGGGCGTCTCCTTTGGGCATATGCGGTTCGCGCCTCAAGTATAACGACGCCGCGCGGCGAGCCGCAAAAGAGTCGGCAAGAGTTCTGTTAGCTGGCGCGAGCGAGCCGGTGTGCAGCGACAGGGGCTGGTTCGGGCTGCTCGTCGTTACGCAGGAGGCCGCGCAGGTTGTTCAGCGCCCGGAACTGGATCACACGTACGGCACCGATTGACTTGCCGAGCACCGCCGCCACGTCGGAATAGGGCAGGTCCTCCATGAACCGCATCACGATAACCTGTCGCTGCTCGGGCGGAAGCTGCATCACCTGCGCCCACACACGCTCACCTTCGGACTTCATCGTGCAGGAGGTCTCAGGCGAGCCAAGGGCATCGTCGTCCTCGAGCTGGTCCGGGAGCTGCGCGTGGATGCCGTTCTTAAGGGCTTTCTTGTAGTTGATCGCCAGGTTGACAGTAATCCGCAATAGCCATGCGATAAAGGGGACGCCGCGCTCTTCGTAGCGCCCTATCGCTTCCAGCGCTTTCAGGAAGGTCTGAGCCGTTAGGTCTTCCGCCAGACTCACGTCATTCGTAAGGAAATACGCGTGGCGGAAAACGCGGATGGAGTGCTCTTCATAGAGCCGCCCGAATGCTTCGCGGTCGCCTGCGGCCGCTCTTGCAATGAGCGTTTCCCCGTCCGACTTGACAACAGAGGTCGATCGAGCCATTTACCCCTCCCAATTGGGCTCCGATTCGTCCCCCCGAACCCTACTCCGCGGGATCTCCGGCAAAGCTCCTGCGGGGTCGCTTGCTGGGTTTCAGGTTAAGGAACAGTTTAGTTATGGTTGGGATAGCCGTCAAGTCTTTCTGCAACAAATATTGTGGAATTGGTGTTCCTATATTGCCAGATTGACTTTGTTTCGCTTGCTATCCTAATAATGGCCCCGATTGGCCGCTTAGCCCGAATTCGAGGAGGCCTACCCCGCATGGAATTCAAGCAAGTCGTTGGCAACCGGCGTTCCATCCGCTTCTTCGACCCCGATAAGCCCGTCGAGCGCGAGAAAATCCAGGTGATCCTGGAGACTGCCCGCCTTGCCTCGTGCGCTGTAAACGCTCACTGGTTGAGGGCGATAGTGGTGGAGCGGGACAGGATACCCGCGGACAAGCTAAATCAGCTGAAGACCCCAGTTGCTGCCCTGACGCTGGACCTGGCGCCGGTCCACATCTACTTCTTCGTGGACCTGGGCATCGTCAACAAGATCAAGGGCTCGCGGCTGCGGGAGCTTGTCGATGCGGGCGCCCTTGCACCGACGCATGGCTGGAGCCACAAGTTCGTCGACGATTTCGTTTACCCGCAGATTCTCGAACCTATGACCAAGAATCTGCAAGGGTACATCGGAGCGGCATTCGCAGATGCCGGGGGGGCGGCCCACTGTGCCCTCCTCGCGGCCTTTGATGAGGGGCTCGGCGCCTGTCTCAACACTCCGAACCCCGCTCTGACGAAGCAAGTCTTCGGCGTGCCGGATGACTGGCACTCGCTATGGGTGATGCTCGTTGGGTATCCCTCTGAGTCACCGGATGGCGGGGGACAACGCCCGCGGCCGGAGTTCGAGGAGCTGTACTTTGACGGGGAGTACGGAAAGCCCTTCAAGCGCGACGCGAAGGTAGTTGACCAACTGAAGAAGGCGAAGATGCTCCAGGCGCCGGCGCCACTTCCCGGCCGCATGGATGAGATAAAGCGGCTGGCCCAAGAGTACGACCTCCCGATGTAGCCAGTGGTAAGCATTGCGGACTACGGCACCGTCCAGCAGTGGACCCGCGGCCTGAGGGAGCAGTGGGGGGAGGAACCCGACATGGCGCAGCGTCACGAGATGCTGCAGCGCTTCGCCGAGCTCGTGGGTAAAGACCCGGACGTGATCATCGAGGAGTGCACTCAAGAGGTGGACAGTGGGAAGCGCATTCGCGTGAAGGCGCGACGTGAGTACTCAGAGAAGATCGCCGAGTTCCAGGCGACGGTGGGAGGCGATCCACGCCAGCAGTCAAAGGCCGCGAACTACATCCGCAGCTTCTTCATCCACAACGGGATCTTCATGCAGGCCGGCTTGGCCGGGGAGTGACTGCCGGGGGTTACTATTCGCCTACCACGCCATCCCCTTCAGCCCCATTAGCCCCCGTAGATGCTGGATCTCGCCAAGGTGCGTGAAGCCGTGGGTCAGGCACATCATGCCAATCGCGTTCTCCTTGGCCATTTCGCCCAGCGGTTTCACGGTCGTGCGCTCTGACAGCATCGATTCTTCGGCCGCATTCAGGAATTCCTCCGTGGCTGCCCAGACGCTGGACTGGTATTCCTGCCAGGCCTGCAGAGGGGCGATTCGCAGCGATTGGGCCTCCTCGTTGCTCATTCCAGTGCCCTGAGCCGCTTTAGGAAGCCCAAAGCGCTCGTTCCAGCCGCCGGCGAGCCACTGGGTCGGCTTGCCCTGCAGGACAAAGCTGACGATGTTGTCCTCCGTCCTGACATAATGCCAGAGGATGAATGAGAGAGGCATGCCCTTGTCTCCAGCCTTCCAGTGAATCTGCTCTTCACTGATGTCAGCTATGGAGGCGTCATAGTCGGAGTGGAGGCGGCGTAGTCCGCCGCGAATGAAATCAAGTGTCGACATAACAGTTCCCCTTTGTGGACAGCGGTGAGATTCGATTGACTGCTCAGGGTGCGACCCCGACAATCTCGCTAGCCCCAGCCGATGATACGCCACTCAGCTGTTCAGAAGACGCTGTCCCGGCGACGATTCTTGCAGCAGGCGGGACTGCTGGGTCTCGGCGCGGCAGCCTACGCCGCTTGCGGCGGCGACAGCGATACGCTGGACAGTACCTCACTGGACCGCACGATCGTCATTGGTGATGAAGATGCATTGCTCAGCGGCCCCGGAGAGCCGCACGCGGTCCGCACCGACCTCGCCGACGCGCAAACCGGCCGGGAGGAACGACGGGTCTCGTTGCTTGCCTTCCACCACTTCTCCGACTTTCGCATCACTGACGAGGAGTCCCCAGCACGCGCCGAGTGGATGGCCGGGTGCGCAACACCTTCGACCGAGGCGTTCCGGCCGCAGGAGACGCTCTCTGTTCAGGCCGCCGACGCTCTGATCGCACGGGCGAACGCTCTCTCGAGCGGTCGTGCCACCGGTCGCCCGATCGACTTCGCGATACACACCGGGAACGCCGCTGACAACGCCCAGTTCAATGAGCTGCGCTGGTTCGTGAACGTGATGGACGGCGGGACGCCCGTTTATCCGGACAGCGGCGCGATTGGTTACCAGGGCGTCCAACCGTTCTCGCCGGCGCCCAACTACAATGACCTGCTTAACCAGGCGCAACGGCAATTCTCGCCCGTGGGACTCAGGTACCCGTGGTACTCAGCGCTGGGCAATCGCGACGTACTGGTGCAGGGTTCAGTCGCTCCCGGTGAACGTGCGTCGCGTATCGCGACTGGTGCGCAGAAGATCATGGCGCTTGGCCCGGACGCCACTGATGAAGCCTGCGCTGGGTCGCAGGTGTTGATCGGGGCGGATAGCTCTACCACTGTCCTCAACGACCCCGACACTGTTGTGCGCAGTGTCGGGAAGGACGGCAACAGGCGCTTCCTCGGCCGTGTGGACTGGGTCGCGGAGCACTTCGCGACACCGGACGTCCCCGGGCCGGCCGGACACGGCTTTTCGCCAGATAGCGTCGCTGAAGACACGGCCTACTACTCGTTTGAGGTCGGGCCGGTCGCCATGATCGTTCTCGACACTGTGAATTTGGCGGGCGGCGCCGCTGGCAGCATCGGCGAGGGGCAATTCCTCTGGTTGGGGCAGGAGCTTATCGCGCGGAGCAGCAGCTACCTCGATCACACCGGCGCTCCCGTGCAGACCACGAATACGGACAAGCTGATCATCGTCGCATCCCATCACCCCAACGAATCACTGAACAATCCATTTCCCGGGCCTCTACCGGAAGAGCCGCGATACCAGGGCCCGGCGCTCGAGGCGCTTCTCCACCGCTTCCCGAACGTTGTTCTTCACATCGCCGGCCATACGCTCGCCCACCGGGTAACCGCGAAATCGTCGGTCGCCGGCGATGCCGGCTACTGGGAAATTACGACCGGCTCCCCATCCTACTGGCCGATGCAGGGGCGCCTCATCGAGATCGTCGACAACCGGGACGGTACGCTATCCATCATCTCCACCGTTTACGACTCCGCTGCACCGATCAATCCCGGGGACGCCGACGACCCGACGCCGGATGATGGGCAGAACCAGTTGCTGCTCGCCTCCGTGGCGCGTCAGGTTGCCGCGCGTGACTCACTACGGGACCCGGACACCCGCGGACTCGCTGCCAGCGACCGCAACGCTGAGCTGGTGCTGCGATCGCCTGTCGACTCAGCCGCGCTGGTCACGCCTGCCGCCCGGCCAGACGACCTGCCGTAGACACAAGGAAGGGGTCCCGCAGGACCCCTTCTTGCAAATCAGCCTTGAACTGGTCTAGCTGCCGCGCCTCCGCAGCACCATGTAAGCGCCGCCGCCGAGAACGACCACAGCCGCGATAACGCCCGCGATGATCGCGATGGTCGTGCCGCTGCTACCGCCGTCGTCGTTTCCACCTATGCTGCCGTTGTCGCCATTGTCGTCAGTGGCCGGTGGAGTAGTAGCCCCAGTGGGAGGGTCGGTCGGCTCGATGTCGCCAACCATGACCTCGTAACCCTCGACCCAACAGTCAGGGCATTGTTCCTCGGTCGGTGGGCCGCCGTCACCCGTTCCGGCTCCGATAGTCACTTCGGCTTCCGGCGTCGCGCTGTTCAACTCGCCCTGTGGATTGGCATCGTCAGGGTTCGGGTCACAGGCGTTGCCGATTTGGTCGAGGTCGTTGTCTGCCTGGTTGTCCTCTTCCTGGCCGTTGGCGATCAGGGGGCAGTTGTCGTTGCGGTTCTGATAGCCGTCCCCGTCCTCGTCGGAGTTGGTGCCGCCCTGCGGGTTGTCGTTCGGGTCACAGGCCTGGTCCAGCCCGTCCGAGTCGGTGTCGCCGTCAGAGGTGATACGCGGGTTGCCCACGTTGGGAGTCAGCGCGCAGGTGTCCAGCGAGTTCTCGTAACCGTCGCCGTCTGCGTCGCGCTGGCCGAACGCCGCCACCGTCCAGGTGTGGACTCCGTCCTGCGGGTTTACGAAGAACTTCATTCCGTCTGGAACGGGGTTGCCTGTATCCGGGTCGATCTCGGTACCGAACGACCGGTTGACCGTTTTGAGAGGCGTGCAGAAGTCGTTGATGATGCTCGGCTGGGGCTCGATTTCCGGGTCACCGATAGCCTGCAACACAGTCACCGACGGGAAGCCGAGCTCCGGGTTTGAAGGCAGCTGCGCCGAGCCGCGCGTCGGCAGCACGGTCCCCGGCTCGAAGATCAGGAACTGCAACAGCACGGCGATACCCGCGACGGGTGTGACACCCGCTGAGCGCCGGATTGGCTGCATGACCTCGTCAGTGTCCTCGTCCACGAAGACGCGGTTCAAAAAGTCCGGGTACTTGTCGATGCCGTCGAAGATGCCGTTGCCGTCATGATCGTCGGCGAAGTCGTTCGTGTTGTTCTCGTCCTCGTCGTCGAACGGGACGGTGTCGTTCGTATTGATGCTCGCGTTGAGCATGTCGAACCGCACCGGCAGCTGGGTGCCGCAAGCGCCATTCGCCAGGCCAAGCACCGACTGCGCGTCCAGCTGGCCGGTCTGCATGCCGATCGGAATCTTGTCGCCCGTCACAACACCCCAGTCAGGGGGGATGAACGAGACGACCGCGGCGAAGTTGACGTTGCCATCAGCCAGGTCGAAGTTAGCGACGACGTCCGAAGGGGCGCCCGGTGTTGGGTCATCCACCGCTACCGCGAGCTGTGGGTCGAATGTGGCGGCGTGGACTGAGTCCGCGCCACCGGCTACGAGCACCAGGAGGGATGCGGCCGCGATTGCGGCCCATCCCGTCATCAGGCGTATTCTATTTCGCACGACTTTGTTGATTTGCATTGTTGTGACCTACTCCCGGCGCCCAAGCAGCCGCGAGCCGATCAAGCCAGCACCAATCACCAACCCAACAACACCCAGCGCAGCCAGCATGGTCGCCCACATGGGCGCGTCTGATCCAGTCGGAGCCAGGCTTCCGATACCGGTGTCAGAAGTTCCACCCACGCCGCCGCCGCTGGTGCCGCCACCGCTGGTGCCGCCACCGCTGGTCCCGCCACCGGTCGTGCCGCCGCCAGTCGTGCCGCCGCCAGTCGTACCGCCACCTACCGTCGCAGACGGATTGCATGGCGTCAGTTGCTTCGGGTCAGCCACAGCAGGCGTGCCGCCGGCGCCGACGGTTACCGCCGTAACCAGGCATTCCGGAAGGTGCCGTCCGTTGGCGACCGTTGGAGACAGGGTCACCGTCCCACCCGTGGCAGTTTGCACCGTTCCCGTATCGCAAGCGTTTCCGATACCGTCGCCGTCGTCGTCCTTCTGGTCTTCATTCTTAACAAGGGTGCAGTTATCGCCGCGGTTTGCCCACCTGTCGCAGTCCTCATCCTGGTTGGAAATACCGCTCCCCGCATTGCAGGGACTCGGAACTGTTGGGTTCGGGTCGCAGTCGTCTGGTACAGCGTCGCCGTCCTGGTCACCGGGGTTCGGTCCGAGCGGGGCAAACGGCCCACGCGGGTCCCAGGCGCCAGGGTTGACAGTAAACATGCACGGGTCCAGGCCGTTCTCGATGCCGTCCTCATCGACGTCCGGCGCGGGCAGCACCCACGTCACGAAGTTGTAGACGCCGTCTGTGTCGGGGCTACCGCGGAACTGGGCACCGCCGGCTTCACCCAGCAACTCTGCGGACGTCCAGAGGGGTGCGCAGAAGTCGGTCACCGGGTCATTCGGAGATGGCGTGCCGCTCGGGTCCTGCAGGACCGTCACGGCAGGGTACCCAAGCTTCGGGTCCAGCGTAAGCTCGTCGGATACGGTCGCGCCCGGCTTAAAGACGAGGAAGTTGAGCACCACCGTCAGGTTGGGGACGTCGCTTGAAATGCCGACGAACCGAGCAATCAGGTCGTCAAGATTCATTCCATTTCGTGCCGGCAAGTTGTCCAGGTACTTTGGCCACTGGACCGCGGCTGCGACTTTGCCATTTACGAGCGTCTTCATCGGGGACAGGCGGTCTGGCTGTCCTTCGGCCTTCGGCGCGATGGGATTGCTCCTGTCGATCGTGCCGTCCAGGAGCTCGAAGTTCACGTTCAAAATGTTCTGGCATCCGTTATTGAACAGGCCCAGCACGGCCTTTGATTTGAATGTGCCGACCTTAGTACCGTCAGGAATGTCAGCGTCCTTCGCGACTTTCCACTCTGGGGGCGTAAAAGTGATCAATCCGCCGGAGTTCCAGCTTGGCGGATTTTCGGCCACGCCGCCGAACGGCGCGCAGGTAGCCGGGTCGAGCCCGATACCGAAGTTGCCGCTTATTGTTGTCGACACGTTCTTGTCCACGGTCGTTAGATTGGCCTTACCGCACGGGGCGAAAAAGTCGGTCTGGGCGCTGACATCGCGGCCCATGAATAAGGCCCCCAATGCCACGATAGCGAGTAGGGCAATAAGCCCCGAACTCATACGTATATACCTGGTCATGAGCTAACCCTCCACAACGTGGGCGAATTCCCTGCCTATGAATGCCCTACAGATATGATGATTGCTAACTATGACTGCGCATTTTCGAACAGTCAAGGCAGTGTGACCTCTCCGTTACACTCTATCTCTTGCTATATACGGTCAAACAGGCCAATTGGCCCCTTAATCGCCCTACAATTCCGTTTCAAAGCTATAAGTTTCGTACCTGAGGGCGCTTCCCGCAACTCCCTCGCCAACGTACTCTGAGTGAGATGCGGCGGATTCTACTGTTGCTGGCCGGGGCGCTCCTGTTCCTGGGCGGCGCGTGCGCTGGCGGAGACGACGGCAACGCCAGCCCTACCCAGCCCGGCGCCAGCACCCCTGCCGGGCACACGCTATCTCCGCTGGAGCAGAAGCTGGCATCGGTGGTGCTCCAGCCTAACGAGGTCCCGACGGGCATGGACGCCGGCGCCCCCGATTTCACAACGAACGAGGAATTGGCCGGCGCCGATCAGGCTGAGTTGCAGAGATTGATGGACCTCGGAAGGCAGCTCGGGGTTGATGTGCAATTCATACCCACCGGCAATCTGGAAGAGGGCAGCCCGTTGCGTGGCCTCCAGTCGAGTGCTCGGGTCTACACCAGCGATAGCGGTGCGCGCCAAACATTTCAAGAAACTGCCTCACAGTCGCGAGCCCATGACTGGGCCGCCGATTATCCGGAGCTGGAGGATGCGCAGTCGGCCGAGATGCCACAGCAGGTCGGTGACGAGTCTCTCTGGATTCGCATAACAGGCCAACAAGGATGCACGTTTATCGCTTCGCCTACTCCCGACCCGCAGGGTGTGGTGCCGACGCAGGAGTGCCTGGATACGATGCTGCTTATCGTGGATGAGATCATCTTCCGGGTGGGGCGCACATACAACTATCTAAGGGTGATCAGCCTCTTTCCGCCCCTCGCACCTCGAGACACCACTTACGTTGCACCGATCAACTCTTGGACTACGCTGGTTACTCAGCGCGCAGCCGCAGAGTTCCCCGGCTAAGCTGTAACACGCTAGCCACCTTATAATTGTCATTGGCAGATGGTAAGAGTCTTAGTTGTTGAAGATGACCCGGGCATCGCGGGGTTCATCCGCCGTGGACTGATCTACAAAGACTACGACGTCGAGGTCGCGAGCGACGGGGAGGAGGGCCTTCGCATGGCCCGCGATAAGCCCCCGGATCTCGTGCTGCTTGACCTGATGATCCCGAAAATCGACGGGGTGGAGGTATGCCGGCGCCTGCGGGCTGGCAGTGACGTGCCCATCATCATCCTGACAGCACGGGATTCCGTTGCGGACAAGATCGGCGGTCTCGACGCTGGCGCAGACGACTATGTGACGAAACCGTTTGCGTTCGAAGAGCTGGAAGCCCGCATGCGGGCCGCCCTGCGCCGCAAGGAGCCCGGCGATGAAGTGATCACCATCGCGGATCTCAGCATCCGTCCCGCAAGCCGTGAGGTGTCCCGCGGAGAGCGGGCGATTGAACTCACTTCGCGAGAGTTCGATCTGCTGCTGTACCTGGCTCGGCACGCGGGCCGAGTTATGGACCGCAACTCCATCCTGGAACATGTCTGGGGATACTCCTTTGACGGCGAAAGCGACACCGTGAAAGTCTACGTCCGGTACCTGCGGCGAAAACTAAACGCAGAGGAAGAGCCTGACCTGATACAGGCCGTGCGCGGCGTCGGATACATGTTGCGCGAACCCCGAGACGGCGATAAGAAAGGCAGCGGCCCGCACTCCGAAGACAACCGGCCAGAGGACGACTGATCAATGGCCCGCGGCCGCGGAAGCCTGGCGATCCGCTGGCGGCTAACCGCCTGGATCACCCTCGCCTTCGTCCTCACACTGGCCGCGATCCTGCTCTCGCTCCGCCTGGCGCTGGGAGAGATTCTCTACCGGGACGTTGACGACGATCTCCGCGAGAACTTCCAGCAGGTGAACGGTGACCTGGTCCTGGCGCACAGCCCGGAGTCGCTCCGAACGGATGTCTACCCCTTCCCCGTGGTCGTACGCGATGCAACCGGCGCTGCGCTGAGGTTCAGCGAAACCGGCAGCGACTCGGAAATGGCATTGTCGGAGGACGATCTGGTCGCCGTGACGGTGGAGAATCGCATGCTTGAGACAGATGGAGAGGTGCGTGGCGAAGTGTACCGGGTGCGCTCGGGCCGGGTAGAGGTCGGCAACGTACCTTACATCATCCAGGTCGGCCGAAGCACTCAGGCCATCGAGGACGTGCAGGAGGCTACCGGCGCCATCCTTGTAGGTGGGGGCGCCATCGCCGCGGTCGTTGTGCTGCTGGTGGCGTACTGGCTGGCACGGAGCGCCCTGCGTCCCGTCGAGGAGATCACGCATCTCGCCTCGGACATTCACGCCTCCGACCTGACCCAGCGTATCGCCGCACGCGGAGAGCCGCTGGAGGTTCAGCGCCTGGCGGACACTTTCGACGCGATGCTGGCGCGGCTTGAGAGCGCCTTCGCGCAGCAGCGGAGCTTCGTGATGGACGTGTCGCACGAACTTCGCACCCCACTGACCGCTCTCCGTGGGAATCTTGACGTCATGCTGATGAGAAAGGAACTGGCGCCGGACACGCGGGCGGAGCTGGAGACGATGTCCTCGGAGGTGGCGAGGCTCATCCGTCTGACTTCGAACCTTCTCTACATGGCCCACGCTGAGGCTGGGCGCGAGATAGCCCGGCGGCCTGTCGAACTGGACGCCCTCTGCTTTGAGGTCGTGGCGCAAACCCAAGCTCTGCGGCACGACGTTTCCGTGCGTCTGGGAGAAGAGGTGCAGGCCGTCGTCCCCGGTGACCGTGACCTGCTCAAGCAGCTGGTACTAAACCTCGTCGACAACGCAATCAAGTTCTCGCCGCCTGGAGGTGACGTCACCGTCTCTCTCCGCGAGGTGGAGGACAGTGTGGAGCTTGTAGTGGCCAATCGTGGCCCCGGTATCCCGCAGGATCAGATCGAGCGCATATTCGACCGCTTGTTTCGGGTGTCCGGCGCCGAGTCCCGCACAGTCGGCGGCGCTGGTATCGGCCTTGCGATCAGCCGCTGGATCGCTCGCGCTCACGGGGGAGATATCAGGGTGGAATCGAGCCCTGGAGCCGGCAGCAAGTTCATCGTGTTGCTACCGATGACCAGTGTCGCCCGTGGCGTCCCCGCGTCCTAGACGGTGCGGCGCTTCTGTCGCCGCGTGAGGGCGAATACCGCCGCCGCGACGATCACGATGAGGCCTCCCGCTCCAGCTGCTATAACAGCCCAGGGCACGGAGCTGTCTTCGCCTCCTTGTGGCTGATCCCCGGTTGATTCCTCAGCCAGCACAGCCTCTCCAACGACGGTCTCACCCGGACAATCGCCGTCCACCACGACGAGCGCGTCATCCTCTTCGCCGTCGAAGAAGGTGTCGTCGTTAATATCACCGACGATCTCAGCGTCAACGTTCCGGATCAAGCTGCCTCGGTCGAGCCTGCCATCGCTGTCGATATCTCGTTTTCCGAAGCGGACCGGTGATTCTCCAGGGCCCACTGCCTCTAGCGTTACTCGGGCGAGGACGCCGGTACCGGAGTCGGGGGCCTGCGGATCGGCGGAGTCAAATGCTTTCAATTCGTGGAAGCCGCTGTCGTTCGGAAGCTTGTTAGACAGGTCGATCACAGAAGAGCCTTCGTTTGCCTGCTGAAAGAGCTTCACGTCCTGGCCCACGACATGGACAACGTCCGGCTGGAAGTCCAGCGGGATCTCCCAGGCCAGGAGGTCGGTGATGTCCCGGACGACGATGTCTACCAGGAAGCGGTCCCCAGTCTGCACCTCGACGCAGTCTTCGACGGTCTCCACATTCAAAGAATTGTTCCCCGATACTCCGACGTCAATCGCGAAGCTCGGACCGTCTGCCTGCGCCTGAACCTGGGTGGCCCAGGTCACACATACCAGCGCCAGCAGCGCAGAGACAGTAAGTCTCAGGGGCAGCGAGGAATGCACGCCTCTCATGATAGTTCTAACCGCCGGGCGCCCGAATCGTTATCCCACACCGGGCGGAAGCACGGCTAAGCGGGGCCCCCTGCGCTGCGTCGCCAGAGCAGATAGGCGCCGCCGCCCGCCACGGCCAGCACAGCCATTGCCGCGCCAGCAATGATGACCCATGTCCCATTGCTGTCGTCTTCTTCGGTGTTACCCGGGCCGGTGGTGGATGGCGCGGAGGTTTCCACCACCTTCGCGCCGCTATCGCACTCGGAACCGACGCGGATCTCGCCGTTATTGGTCTGCCCTCGGAAGGTCGGCCCGCCGATGGCCAGGTTGTCTACGTTCTTGAGTAGCACGCCGGTGTCGGCGATGCCGTCTTGCGTCTGGTCCACCGGCGTAATCGCAACGAAAGAGATACCGTTCGACATCGCCTGCATCGTGAGCCGCAGAAGGACGCCGCTGCCGCTGGTCGATCGCTGCGGGTCGCCCTCGCCGACGATAGCTGCGCCGGCACGGTAAAAGCCTGTGGTGTTAGGGATCTGCGCCGAGGCGTCGAGGATGTCCTGCCCATCCCCGTCACCCGCGAGGAATTGCTTCACGTCCCGGTCGATGATCGTCAGGATCGCCTGGTTGAAGGTTACCGGCGCCTCGAAGGCTATCAGGTCTTCCACGTCCTCCACCACAACGTCCACAACGAATACCTGCCCGACCACCGCCGAAGCGCATTGGTCGATGTCGCCTAGTTCAGTTCCGGAATTCCCCTCCGGAAACGCATCTACCGAGACCTTGGTGTCGCCCTCATCGATGTCCGTCTCGCCAAGGGTGGGGGTCGGCGTCGCTGGGCCGGGCGTTGGCGTGGGTGTGCCCGACGCCTGGCCGATCGCCCTGCCCCAACTGTCATCGGGGTCGAATGGAGTCGGTACGGGTGCTCCGTCGCAAGAGCTGCCAACAGCGATTACCGCTGGCCGCAGAGTACTGACCGGGTAGCTGAAGCCGAATGACGCGTAGATGGCCGGCGCCGGTTCAGGCTCGAGGTCGCTGTTTACAGTGAGGGTGGTCGTCCCGGGAGCGATCGCTTCCAGCGTGAGACGGCTTAGCACGCCGTCACCAATCTCGTAGTCCTGGCTGGCGTCGAGGAAGGTGACGCGCATGTTGCCGCTGGTTGCCGGAAGCGGTGCCGGGTCGGCGCCGATTTCCCAGTTAGGGATGATGCTCTCGAAGGGCGAGAGCGGGTTCAGCTTGAAGTCGTTGTCCACGGCCGTGACTCGAACCACCGCCGGGTCAAAGTGGAAGTTGTACTCGAAGCCGGCCAGGCCCTCCGCCGTGTAGTTCTGGTTCACCACGTTCAGCGGCTCGATACCGCGCACGGTGATGTCTATGTCAAACGTTTCGCCGGGAGCGACGCTGACGCACGAGTCGTTGTCCCCCAGCGCAGTGGCAGTATTGCCCTCAGGCGCGACGTCGATGGCAACATCGATGCCCTGTTCCGCTTGAAAAGCAAGGGCGGTGGCGGCGCTGAAAATCAGCACCGCCACCGCCACCACTGCCGCTCGTATCACGTCTGTTCCGTTTGTGCGTCTAGTCTCTGCGACTTCGAGCCGTCACCAGGCTGCCGCCCGAGACGACGATTGCTGCCGTGCCCAGGAGTAGCAGCACCATCCATCCGTCGAAGCCGCCGTCACTCGTCCCGCCGCCGGTCTGCGGCAAGCCCGCTGCCGTCTTCGACGGAGTGGGCGAAGCGGTCTTCGTGCCCGTGGCGCCGGCTGTCGGTGTCGGCGTTGGAGTGGCCGTCGGAGTCGGAGCCTGTGTTGGGCTTGCCGTTGGTGTCGGTGTCGATGTAGGTGTCGGGGTCGGAGGTTGAGTCGGTGAAGGCGTCGGCGAAGGCGTAATCGACGGGCAATCAACCGTGCACGGTGTTGGCGTAGGTGTCGGAGGCTGTGTCGGTGTTGGAGTTTCCCCCGGAGGCAGGGTGGGTGTGGGCGTAGGAGGCTGTGTCGGTGAAGGCGTCACGCCGGGAGTGGTCGGAGCTGGTGTCGGCGTTGGTGTGCCACCGGCGCCGCAGGCCTGACCGATGGAGAGCGTGGCGTCCCCAACGGTGGCGTCGTAGATGCTGGTGTCCGAGTTGTAGAGTTCCGGGTTACCATCGCCGTCACCGCCCGCTAGCTCATCCTTTGACATGACGTCAGTCAGATCCAGAACTGTGTTACCGGCTGAGGCACTACCCAACACGGATACAGTGAATGAAAAGATCCTTCCGCTTCCCGACTCATAGACGGAATCTTGGTCCAATTCGACGATCTGAAAGTTCCCGTAACCAAGATTTGCAGCGTTGATAGTGCTGTCTGGGACGGTGTCGGTGAACGATGAAACCGAGGAGGTTGCTTCGGTGGCCAACAGGGACTTCGTCGCATCGAGTGGCGTTGCGCGCGCGGTTATATCGAGCTTGGTTTCGTCGTATACGATGTTGAACCCGAATCCCGCCAGACCGCCGCCGCCGCCATCGAATGGAGGAATGTTCTGCGCGACTACGTCGATGACAATGGTTCCTCCCGCCGCAACCTGGGCGCAGCTTTCGATGGTACCGACCGAGGTCGCAGTATTGCCTGATGCGTTAGCGTCCAGGGCGAGGTTTACCCCGCTCGATCCTGCCTGCGTCGAACCGGCCGGCCCGAGGGCAAGTGCCAGCAGGGCGATGGCGCTGATCATGGAGGCGGCGCCAATCAGTGCCCCTGTCAAGACTCTGCTCATCAAGAATCCCCTCCTATAGGCTGATAATGGACGTTTTCAAGACCCTAACGTGCTTAGTTATCACAATTTCGCTAGAGCCGCAACAGCACGTCAATAGGGCTACCCGGCGTTACGGCGCCACATAAGTAACAACGCCATCCCCAGCACCCCCAGCGCTACAGCCGCTCCTGCCAGCAGTATCAAAACCGTATCAGAAGAGCCGCTGTCATCTGAACTTGATCCCGGAACTCCGTCATCCTCATCGCCGCCGGGATTGTCGCGGGGGTTTCCGTCGCTTCCCGTGTCGTCTTCGTCATCAGAACCGATGTTCCCAACCTGGGGCTCACCTGTCGCGTCCGGGTCATCAGAATCGCCTGGGCCGTCACCGGAGGACCCTCCGTCAGGGCCGCCATCATTGCCGTCGCCTGACCCGCCGTCGGAGCTGCTCCCGTCGTCGCCGGGCTCCGGAGTGGAGCCGCCCGGGCGTGGCGTTGTCGCCGGCAGGTTCGTCGGCTCCGGTGTGACTACGGGCGTCGCGTCGGAGCAGGATGACTCCACCGCGGCCTTCCCGGTGCCGAGAGCCGCGTCCCAGCGGGTGTCCCCGTTGCTGTCCCCCAGGAACGACCCCGGGATGCTCTCCATCAGCGGGGCAGCGGCTGTCGGACTGCGGGTGATAGCGAGAGTGCTGACACCCTTCTCAAGGGCCGTAAATGACATCCGCACGAGCGTGCCGGACCCGCTGTCCGGTGCCGTTGTGTCGGCGGCCGCGATAAACCAGCGGCCTGGCTTCTCCTGGTCCACCTGCGGGAACTGGGGCCCGCCGCCGTCCTTTGCGAGGAAATGGTTCAGGTCCAGGAGGTCCTTCTCGAAGCGGAGGATGCTCGCATCGAAATCAACTCGCAGCTCGAAGTGCGTCAGGTCGTTCAGGTTGGTGGCGAAGACGTCTGCTTCGAACGTATCGCCGACTTCCACCTCCACGCAGCTATCCGCTCCCGCAGACGCTGCCGAGGAGCCGGACGAAGGCCGCATATCGAAGCCGATCATGTGTCCGGGCGCGGCGTCCGCCGGCCGGACGGCCAGGAACGCCAGCGCGAGAAGCGCGGCAACGAGAAGGAAGGCCGCGCCGGTGCGGCCTGTCCTTCTCATCTCGCGGATCCGAGGCTGTTGGGTCATAAGCGATCTACGGAACGCAGGTGGTCCCTAAGAGGGTTGTGTAGAAGAGCCAGTCCTGGCCGTTCACGGTGCCGTTCCCGTTCAGGTCGAACCGCTGGCGCGGCGGGTGAGGGCCACTGGTGCTAACCGACAGGCCCGGCACGTACACGGGCGGGTTGGTTACCGGCTGGTTCATAATGTTATTGAACTTGAGCAAATCCTGCCCGTTGATGTTCCGCGTGTCGTTCATGTCCGGCGGCCAGGCGTCGTTCCAGCGGTTAGGAGAGCCTTCGTTGTCGGCGATGGTATCCGCCGAGCAGCGCACGTTCCAGGAGGTCAGGTTGTATATCTCCTCGTTGTCGTACGCCTTTGCGAACTGGTTTCCTGGGTCGTTGTCGGAGTCGTCGCAGTGGTCGCCCAGGAGGTCGCCGTCCACGTCTGCCTGCGCGTTGTTGGGAGTTGTCGGGCAGTTATCGCAAATGTCTCCGTAGAGATCGCCATCGGAGTTCGTCTGTGCGGGATTGCCGAACTGCTTGCAGTTGTCGATGTTATCCATCCAGCCATCGCCGTCGGCGTCTTCGCAGGCGTCACCGAAGGCGTTGCCGTTCCAGTTCTCCTGGCCTGGGTTCGCGATGAAGTCGCAGTTGTCCGGCCCGTCGAGTACTCCGTCGTTGTCGTCGTCGGGGTCGCAGACGTCACCCATCGAGTCACCGTCGTTGTTGGCCTGGTTCGCGTTCGAGTCGTTCGGACAGTTGTCCGAGCCATTGAAGATGCCGTCTCCATCAGAATCGAGGCAAGACGCCGGGTTGTTGGTGGGGTCGTAGACAGTCGGGCAGGTGTCGGAGCCGTCGGCGATGCCGTCGTTGTCGTCATCGGGGTCGCAGGCATCACCCAGGGCGTCGCCGTCCGTGTTTAGCTGCGTCGGATTCGAATTGCCCGGGCAGTTGTCGCAGCCGTCAAACAGCGGGCTGACCCGGCCGGAGAACCCATCACCATCCTGGTCCGGTCCGTTCACGGCGATCTTGCCCAACGCTGTCGCCGGAAGCGGTGGGGTCTGAGCGAAGGAGGGGTTGAATGGCCCATCGAAGATGTTGTCGCCGGTTGTGTCGCCCAGGTACTGGGGGATGGGGTTGGCCATCGTGATGCCCTTCTGCTGCGAAGGGTTGTGATTGATCATCATGTTGATGAGCGCGCCACCCGTAACCACGTTCCCTTGGCCCTTGAAGCGGATGAGCGCGCCGGAGCCTGTGTGGCCGCCGCCCTGGTCGAAGACGGTGACGGCGAAGTTGCCGCCGCCCAGGCCGCCGGCCGGAGAGGTGACGTTGCCGCTGCTATCAAGCGAGCCGCCGGCTAGCAGGACACTCGTAGAAGTTCCGTTGGCCAGGAACTTGTTTCCGTCAATCGCCAGGATGTGCATGCCCGGAGAATTGAACGTCATGTCCACGGTCATGCTCTGCAGCTGAGTCACGTTTAGTACAAAAAGGTCGAAGTAGAAGATGCCGTTGCCAACGGCTGTATTGACGTCCACGCACTTGTCAAAGGTGGGTAGCGTGCTGTAAATCCCCGGGTCGGCCAGGTTGACCTTCATGTCGAGGCCGACCGTCAAAGGGTCTACTGCTTCGGCCGTATTGGACTCACCGTGACCCGTAAACATCGATAGCATGGCGATGAGTATCACCACGGCCCCCAGGGCCGTCCCCTTGGCTACTCTGCTTGTCACCATCCTGTTCCTCCTGTAGTTCCCGTTAGCCCCTTAACCCCTCTGCCTGCTGGGCGTCCCGCTCGATTTCGTTTCGTAATTTCGCTTTCCGCGCTGACCGGTTTGGTCAACAAAAGAAACGACGGGACGGAGAGGGGACCCCCTCCGCCCCGTCGTCTAACTATTCTTACCGGTTCACCGGAGCGGGGGCTGGTCGGGCCCCCGCTCCAGAGCTTGCGCTTCCTTACTGGATGATCACCTGCTTGGAAGCAGTCTTCGTGTTGTTCACCAGGCCGCTCGGGTTGGTCTCGTGGCCAGGTCCAACGGAGTTGGCCGTGCACGGACCGCCAGGCGTCGGCTGCGTCACCGTCGGTGTGGTTGTGCTCGGGTCACAGTGCGTGACACCGACCGTCACCGTCTGCGTGATCGTCTGGATGCCTGCCGGAGCGTGGCACTCGTAGCGCACGCGCCACACCAGGATCTTCTGCTCACCACCAAGCAGTGTGAACTGCTCCTGGCCAGGCAGGATCTGGGAGATTACGCGTGTGCAGCCAGTCGGGACTGCCTCAGCGATGCTGATGCCGATGTTAACCAGCTCGGTGTGCGGCGGAACTGTGAAGTTACCGATTTCGGCGATAACCCACATGTAGCGGCCGTTGTTGTCCGAGAGGTTGATCGCGGCCGGACCAACGAGGATGACGTACTTCACGCCAACGTCGTGAGTCGGGACCGGGTCACAGGCGTCGCCGAGGCCATCGCCGTCACTGTCCGTCTGGCTCGCGTTCGGGACCGTCGGGCAGTTGTCCGGGCCGTTGCACGGAGGACCACCGTCGTGGACGCCGTCGCCGTCCTGGTCGAGACAGATTAGGCCTGTGTCCTGCGTACAGTTGTTGCCCGGGTTCGTGTCCGTCTGGTGGAGGGCAGCAGCCGAGATGCAGTGCTGGATCGTGTAGTTGCAGTTGGTCCCTGCCGGGATCTGGTTGTTGTACGGAGCCGGTGAAGGCCCGCCAGACGTTGTGCACGTGCCGGCCAGAACGGTCTCGGTCTCACTGGTCGTGAGGCCACCGTTGCTGCAGGTGTACGTGAACACCAGGTTCACACCAGGAGCACCAGTGTTGGCAACCGTGCCGTCAGGCGCGTTGGCGCCGGAGCAGTTCGGGTCGCCGGACTTCGTCACAGCCGTCGTTGCCGGGGTTGCGTCGGAAGCACTGTTGTTAGCCGTGTTCGTCTCACTCACGTGAGTCGGGAAGGTCGGGCTGACAGAGATGCTACCCACGAAGTCGTGGAAGCTGGCGTTCGTGCAGGAGACGTTCCAGGTCGCGCTCGGGGCAGCAGCCGGGTAGCTGAAGCTCTGGCCGCCGGTAGGCGTCAGAGTGCAGTCCGCCGGACCGCTGAGACTGAGCGTGCCCGTGCCGCCTGAGGCGAAGCCCCACGCCACGGTGCCGTTGACTGTGACCACGAAGGTCGCGCCAGCAGCAGCACCGGCCGGAGCAACAGTGTTCACAGTGGCGACCACGTCGGTGACGACGGTGATAGCCGTGGTGCTGCTGGCGGTGCCGGTGTTGTTACCGCTGTTCGGGTCCTTCGTGTGCATCGGACCAGAAACGCTCACGGTGTCGTTCGATGTGAACGTGTGGTTCGACGGGTTGGTGCACTGCACTGTCCAGTTCGCAGAAACGACGGTCTGGGCGCCGGACGCGAGAGCGCCTGCGCTGACGACCGGGTTGACGTTCTGCGGAGCTACCAGCACGCAGTCTGCAGGCAGCGTCAGCGTGTTGCTGTCGCTGTAGTTAGCCGCCGCCGGACCGTTGTTCTTGATCGTGCAGCTGGAGGAGACCATGAAGGTCGCGCCAGCAGCAACCGATGGAGGTGAGGTCAGCGAGCAGTTTGTCTTCTGCAGGTCTGCGTTGTTCCACGCCGTTACGTCCGGGAAGTTCTTGTGGACGTTGTTGGACGGGCTGTCAGGCGGAGTCAGCGGGTCATCGCCCAGCTCTTCCTCCTGGACAGGAGCCAACGGGAGAGCGTCCACAGCCAGCTCGAACGCGTTCGGGTGACTGGAGTTGGTGAAGCAGTGGATCCGGTACTGGTATGTCAGGTTGAGGACCTGGCCCGCCGCCATCGAAACAGTCTTCTCAATCTGTGAGTAGAGCGTGTCGGGGTTCGGAGCGCCAGGAGTCTCATCTGTGTACCACTCGCTGTAGCCATCGCCTGGCTGCGCCACGAGGCGAACCTCGCACTGGCCAACCTTGGACACAGCAAGGATGTGGATCAGGACGTTGGCCGGGTAGTTACCGTTCGTGATGGTGATCGTTACGGTCTTCAACGTGCTTACAGACACGTCGACGTCGTAAGTCTCGTCCTTCGTCACGGTCACGCCCACGTCGGTGTCCGGGCATCCATCTGAGTCGTCGACGCCGTCGATGTCCTCAGGGATGAGCGGGCAGCCGTCGCTGCCGTCCGGAATGCCGTCATTGTCGTCGTCCGGGTCACAGGCGTCACCGATGCCATCGCCGTCGGTGTCCGTCTGGTCCGGGTTCGCGACGTTCGGGCAGTTGTCAGTCGGCGTGCAGACGCCATCACCGTCCGAGTCACACAGAACGGTCACGTTCACGATGTTCTCGAACTGGTTGTTCGTGGTGTCTTCGCCGGCGCCGGCCGACAGGTTGGCAACGATCTGGAAGCTGTAGCTACCGGCCGGGCAGTTGATGCTGTAGGTGGCCGAGCCGGCGCCAGAAGCGCCAGGGATCGTTACGACTGAAGTCTGGATACCGTTGATCTGGGACGGGAACGCGTCTAGCGGGTTCGTCCAGTGCGGGTTGCAGATCGCGGGGCCAACGATCGAGAGCGTCAGGTCACCGCTGCCCGCGATCGTGTAGTTGACCACACCGGTCTCTGTGATACCCGCGTCAACGATGTCGCCGACTGGGTTGTTGTCACCAAGGTTCTCGTCCTTCGTCAGGACTACGGAAGTGTCAGACGGCGAGCAGCTCACCGTGTCAACGACCGTGGTCGTAGCGAAGTTGTCCGCGCGGAGGAACGTAGCGGCGGAGACGTGAGTCCCGACGACGTTGCACTGGCGGAGCTTGGGACCGCCTGCGCCTGCCTCACCGTAGTAGTCCACGTTCGAAGAGAACGGGCCACAGAACGGAGTGGCAGCCGGAGGAGCCGACGGGTCACCTGTGATGGTCTGCTGGATGTAAACCGTGCCAGCGTTCCACACGAGCACGTTGACCGGCGTGCCAGGGCCGCCCGTGGGGGCAGTGCCGTTGTAGCGGGCGTGCAGAGCAGCACCCGCGGCGCGCAGGGCGTTAGCCGTGCCGTCGGACTCTAGCCTGGTGGGCCATACCAGCGGGCTGAACAGAGCACCCGCGGAGGCGTCTTCGGGGCCTTCGTCAGGCATACCGTTGGAAACGCCGTCCCACGGGCTGACAACTGCGCCAGCACCGGTGCCGTTGTAGTCCGGCAGAGCGCCGTCAGACAGCGTGGCGCCGGAAGCAACAGCCGGGTAGATGCAGTTCGGGCCGGACAGGATGCCCAGTGCGAACGTGAAGGATGCCACAGGCGTACCGTTCGCCACGCCGCCCAGCAATGGGTGGCTGGAAGCGATCGTGAACGCCGGGATCGGGATCGTCGTCCGCGCAAGACCGATCGGCTGCTCGGAAGGAGTGCCGGAGGCGTTGCCGTTCGGGATCAATGACAGGCCCAGCATCTCACAGGAGATACCGCCCGGGTACGCAGCAGTGTTCGTCAGACAGTTGTCGTCGTTCGGAAGCGCTGTCGCGTCACCAGGACCGTCATTCTCGTCGATCGTGAGAGTGTACTGAGGCGTGAACGGCTTCTGGTTCCAGATGTAGTCCGTCACAATAGTCGGCGCCGCAGGCGTCGAGTCCTGCTTGTGAACGTCATTGGTGGAAAGAATGTTCGCCCACGAGAGAGCGATGAAACGCGGGCTACCGAAGACCGCGAAGGAGTCGCTCGTGCATGTGACGTTGAAGGTGAACAAGATGTCCACCGTGCCGCCGGCCGGGATCACACCAGTGACCGGGTTCGGGCTCGTCGGTACCGCAATGCAGGAAGCAGGACCTGTCGGGGTCAGGGTAACCAGCGAGATCATGGTCGCGCTGCCCAGGATGACGCTGTCACTGTAGGGCTGCGGACTTGCGCCGCTGTTGTAGAGGCGCTTGTGCACCGTGGCCACACCAGGAGCCCCGGGGACGCCGGAGTTCGGAGTGTCAGCAGCGACGCACTGCGCCGGGTACGCGGTCTCTGTCGAGGGTGCGCACTCCATGGTCAGAGTCGGCAGCGTCGGCGGGCTTGGGTAAGTCGCCGGCGAGGCCGGGCCCGTGCAACCGGCCGGGAACGGAGGCTGCGGCAGACACTGCTTCGCAGAGCCATTCTCGGAGTAGGTGCCGGGGCCTGGGTACGGGACCGGGGCAACTACGCCGAAGTCCTGCGAACTCGTCACCGCTGTGGTCGAGTTGGTGCTCGTGGCCGAGTTGTTCGCGGAGTTCGGGTCAATCACGCCCGCGTCGGTCTCTGTCACCGTTGCCGTCGTGGAGAAGTCGTGGAACGACGTGAGTGTGCAGGTAACCGTCCAGGTGACCGCGTGCACGTTGCTCGCGCCGGGGCCGATCGGACCGCCGCTGACGGTGGTCGGGTCGGTCGGCGGAGGCGTCACGGAGCAGTCAGCCGGCATGTTCAGGTCCATCAGTACGTCGTACGTCGCAACCGTGTCGGTTGCGTCGTTGTTCGTGACTGTGGCCGTGCCCGTTACGGAGAACGGAGAACCGGCTGTTACAGAGGCCGGTGAGCTTGTCGTCACGGCGACCGAAAGGTCAGCCGATACCGGACATGCGCTGCCGACGTAGATGGACGCGTCGCCCTGGGTGCCCGCCGTGTACAGAGAAGTGTCGGAGTTGTACAGGTCGACGAGCCCGTCACCGTCACCACCGGCCTCATTGCCTGCGCCGGCTGTCGCGATGTCGGTGAGGTCCAGCGTGGTGCTACCGACTGCCATGGCGGTGAACGTCAGGTTGTAGAGCCTGCCCGCGCCGCTCTCATAAGCGGAGTCGGAGTCCAGCTCGACGAACTTGAAGTTACCGTCGGAGTCGGTGACGGTGTTGCTGAACGACGTGATCGCGGAAGTGCCGTTGACGGCCAGCATGTGGCTCGCCGCGACCTGGGGAGTACCCCTTGCCGTGACGTTGACGATAGCGCTGCTGTACAGCACGTTACCGCCGAAGCCAGCGAGACCGCCGTCGCTTCCGCTGAACGCCGGGATTGCATCGACGACGATGTCGACTGTCGCAGTTCCACTCACAGCCGGAATGGATACGCAGTCTTCTATCGTGCCGATGCCGGAGTTGGCGGTGTTCGTTCCACCGGTGCCGGGCTGGGCGTCAATCGCTAGGACGTCCGCCCCGACCAGCGGAGCAGCACTTGTGGTGCCACCGCCTGAGAGTACAAGGAACCCCAGGACTGCCAGGGCTCCAAGTATCCCCGCTAAAAATGAACTGATGGTTAGGCGTCTCATCGCCGCACCCCCTTGTGAATTAGACTTACCGCTTAATAAATAAGTTGATTTCTCGTTAATTTGTTACACCTGGGGCGCCCTTTTGGGCGCCCCAGGTGTGCTAAACGCTCCTAGTGCTGGAATATTCCGCTACCGTTGGCCGTCGTCGGGGCTGTCCCCGCCGAGCCGCAAGGCTTGCCCATGTAGGCGTTGAACTTACCGAGGTCGCTGCCCAGCGCCAGCTGGCCGTCGTGGTTCAGGTCAAACCGCTGCTGGCTTTGAGTTCCCATTCCGGCCACGGTAAGGGTCGCGGCCGTGGTGTTCGTACCAGCGGTAACCAGACCGGAGGCCGGCGGAAGGTTGATCGCCCTCGAGCCGCCGTTGTTGATCACGCCTGCAACCTTCAGCCAGTCGGCACCCGTGACCGTCCGGTTGTCGTCGAAGTCGAGTGGCATGTTGTCAAGCGGGGTCTCGTTGTTCGCCGTGTTGGACTGGGCACATGGCTTGGTCTCGTCCGTACCGAGGTAGGTCTCGATAGCGTCAGTCCACTTGCTGATGACACCGGCCGTCGGAGTTACTGTATCGCCGTCGGAGTCCATCTGGCAGCCTGGGTTCGTGGCGCAGGCGCCTACGTTCCAGGAGGTATGCCGGATGAAGCAACTGGTCGGTACTGTGGCTGCACAGGCGCCGGAGTCCGCGTTGTCCTGGGCATCACAGTAGCCGTCGTTGTCATCGTCCGTGTCCACGGCTTCGATGCACTTCGGTACCACGTTGGTCCGCGACATGTAGCGGCCATTGGCCACGGTGTCGGAAAGTCCGGCACCAGCTACTGAGCCGCATGACGTGGCCCCGCATGTGCCGTTAAGGATCACGGACGAACCGTTCTGCGTGACCGTCAGGGCACCTCCGGTGCCGCCCTCGGCTCCATCACAAGCGTCACCAATACCGTCCGTCCTCGGGCCGTAGTCCGGGGCGGTGACGCTGATCTCAGAGTCCTGCTGCAGGGGGTTGGACACCTGCGGGCAGTTGTCCTGCCGGTTCTGGAACAGGTCGTTCTCGTCGTCGTCGTCGCTGTCGCCCAGGTTGAGGTCACAGCTGTCCTTGATGTGGTCGTTGTCAGAGTCGTTGTCACCGGCGCCGAGAGTGGCCCGCGGTTCTTCAACTCCAACACCACCGCTGTAAGGGCAGGTGTCGATCTGGTTCTCGAACGAGTCCTGGTCAGTGTCACGCTGAGAAGCGATGTACTGCAGGAAGTACTGGGTACCCGCTGCCGGGTTCGTGTGGATCGTGCTCCGGAGCATCGTCGTGACGTTCAGCGAAGTGCAGAAGTCAGAGATCGAGCTCGGGGAGGCCTGTACGGCGGACGGGTCGGTCAGGACCGACACGCTCGGGGAGCCCATCGTGGAGTTAATCGCGCCCAGCGGAGTCGGCAGTGTCGTCAGCCCGCCGGCCGGGAAGACCACGAAGTAGAGCGGGATCCAGTTGCCGGAGACCAGTGTCAGACCGCCGTAGGTGGCTGTCGGGATCAGTGGCTCCAGGTTCGCGCCGCCGTCTGCGTTGTCACCTACGCCCGGGACGAAGTCCGGGTCGAAGATGTCCAGCAGGTAAACCGGGTAGTTCTGGATGCTGAGGGTCGTACCATCGGCGTTCGCGCCGTTGCCGATGTCGATGACGTCAGCGTCTGTCTCGTCGGCCCACTCTGGGTCAGCGGTCGACGGTGGGTTGCTGGTGTGCACGCCGTCGTCGACGCGCCAGTCGCTGAAGCGGTCGGTCGTGCCTTCCGGGTTCGGCCAGGCGATGTTCGTCATTCCGGCGCGTGTAGCCGCGTTGGGGATGGCCGTGTTCCACATGATGAAGTCAACCGTCAGTGCTGTGCTGCACTGGTTGTTGACCAGACCGAGGTTGGTCAGAGAGCGGAGACCGCCGACCTTGGCCCCGACGGCCACCGATGTCGGGCCGTTCGGTGACAGGGTGACCACGTTGGAGAAGTTCAGGTCGCCGGAGGGCATGTTCAGCGTGACCGTGTAGTCGGTGGCGGTGCCCGCCGTCAGGGTCTGGGCGCAACCGGGGCCCGTGCCGGCAAGGCTCGCGTCAGTCGAGGAGAACCCCGCCGGAAGTGCGTTGCACATCTCGACCGTGGTGGTCGGCCTGAACAAAGAGTCGGCCCGCGCACCGCCGGCCGACAGGAACGAATAAACCGCCAAGGCAGCCGCAAGGACCGCGATGACGGTCGTAAACGTGATTGCAGGGCGTAGTACCCTTGCTGTCATAATTACCCCTCCCTTTTTGGGCTCGTTAAAAATCGCCGCTGATTTGGATTACAGCCGGCTGTTTCTCCTTACGATTCTGTGATCCCTCTAATACGACCCCCTGTTTAATCGAGCTAATAATCAGTTATGTGTCTGGCATTGTCAACCGGTGCGCACGGCCAATTGATAACCGTTGTGTAACCGGCCTATTGACGTGCCCTAACTTTGCCGCTCCCGCAAGGGCCTGTCAATACATAAATACTTCTGGTTTCCTTCATTCTTGGCACTCTGAGCGCTCCCTGAACTTCCGTTACCTCAGAGCCGGGTCTGGCGGGCTGAGACCCCGCATTTTGCCTGAAATGCCCGCTAAGGTTTGGCTCATTTGAAATGTGCAGAGGGGGCAGCCAGCTGGCTGCCCCCTCTGATCTTCGCTCCTTAGCGCCGGTTCGTCCGGAAGTCACACCGCCCGGTCAGGAACAGGATGACCGCCAGGAACGGCTTGTTCTTGGGGCACGGCGGCAGGTCAGGGCAGCTGGAGGTGCCAAGGACCGTCCACTTCGGGTGCTTCTCCGGGTGCTGCACGATGTCGGAGTTGGCCGGCAGCAGGATGCAGAAGCCCACCGGCGTTATCACCGCCACCTTCTTCCCGCTGGGCGTCCCCGTTGGGCCGGGCGTTCCAGTGGGCGCTGGTGTTCCCGTCGGAGCCGGTGTTCCGGTTGGAGCCGGGGTTGTCGGCGCCGGACTCGGTGATGGTGAAGGACTGGCCGTTGGCGGTGCCGTCGGCGACGGGCTGGGCGACGGAGACGGGCTGGCCGTCGGGGCCGGAGTCGTCGGCGCCGGCGTTGCGGACACTGTCGGCGACGGGGTCGGAGACGGCGAGGGGCTGCCGGTCGGCGGCGCTGTGGGTGACGGCGACGGGCTGGTAGTCGGCGTCGGAGTCACCGTGGCAGTTGGCGTCGGCGTCGGCGGCGCTGTCGGTGACGGCGACGGACTGACAGTCGGCGTCGGGGTCACCGTCGCGGTCGGCGTTGGCGTCGGCGGAGCGGTTGGGCTCGGCGAGGGAGATGGGCTCGGCGTCGGTGGAGCGGTTGGGCTCGGCGACGGAGATGGGCTCGGCGTCGGTGGAGCGGTTGGGCTCGGCGACGGAGACGGGCTCGGCGTCGGCGGAGCGGTTGGAGTCGGTGACGGAGATGGGCTCGGCGTCGGTGGAGCGGTTGGAGTCGGTGACGGAGATGGGCTCGGGCTCGGCGACGGGCTTGGGCTCGGTGATGGGCTTGGGCTCGGGCTCGGCGACGGGCTTGGGCTCGGGCTCGGCGACGGGCTCGGGCTCGGCGACGGGCTTGGGCTTGGTGATGGGCTCGGGCTCGGCGACGGGCTCGGTGTGGGCGACGGTGTCGGCGTCGGAGATGGACTCGGTGTTGGAGTTCCACCACACGGCTGGCCGATGGAGATGGTGGCGTCGCCTATGGTGCCGATGCTGTAAAGCGAAGTGTCGGAGTTGTAAAGGTCCGGGATCTCATCACCGTCACCGCCGGCCTCATTGCCCGTGCCGGTTGTCGCGATGTCGGTGAGTTCCAGGGTAGTCGGTCCGGGAGGTGCGGCACCGCCAACGGTGATGGTGATGGAGTAGATCTTGCCAACCCCGCCCTCATAGGCGGAGTCCGCGTCCAGCTCCACGATCTTGAAGTTGCCATCAGACTGCGGGACCGGGTTGCTGAAGGATGTAATGGCTGAGGTCGGGTTCACAGCGAGCAAGGACTTCGTGCTGTCAAGCGGCGTGGCCCGGTCAGTGACAGAGATCTTAGCCTGGTCAAACAATATGTTCGCACCGAAGCCGGCGAGGCCGCCGGTCTGAGTGCCACTGTCAAAGGCGGGGACCGCGTCGATGACCAGGTCGATGACAGCGGTACCGCCAGCAGCTACCTGCACGCAGTTCTCAATCGTGCCGTGAGAAGTGGATGTGTTGCCTGTCGGGTTGGCGTCAAGCGACAGGAAGTTCGCTCCGTCCAGGGCGGACGCATCGCGAGATGTGGCAAGGAAAAAAGTCAGCAAAAGCAGGGCTGTCAGTGCAGCTCCGGCTCCGCCGAGGAAGAGACGGCTGATACTCATGGGCGAAGATCCCTCCTTAACGCCGTGTTCTGGGCCCCCGATTAGTCCCCTCGTGAAAAATGCTCGCCGTCCACACTACTGACGGCCCCGTAAAGTGTCAATAACGAAAATACTGAGAATGCTTCAGATGTGTAAACCTGCGCTATCAGCCGTCATTACGGCCTTTTGCCCGCTCAAACCGACTTCTAACCGACGTGCTCGCTCTTAAAACGCGGGCTACTATATCTTTAGGCCAATCGCCATCCTCTGGAAGGACGCACTGTGAACTCACCCAAGACGTACCCCATACTGAAGCGCACCCTCGCAGTACTGTGCTTGGCCGTCGCGGCGGGCGTGCTCATGTTTGCGATAGCCTGTGGTGACGACGACTCTGACGACGAAAGCCCGTCGCCCACCGGGAGCGGAGAGGGTCCTTCCGCCACCGGTCCCACGCCAACGGACGGAGACGGCGCAACGCCGGCCGGCACCCACGGCGGTCCCGCGATTTGCGCCATGGAAAATACCCCGGAGGGCACGATCACTACCCTGGACTTCGACAAGCCCACCGGCGGTCCCTACGAGCAAGGGGAAGGGGTCGAGATTACTCTGACGATCGCCAATTGCGGAGACAACGACATAGTCCTCAATTTCGATACCACTCAGCGGTACCTGTTCATTGCGGAAGACAAGGATGGCAACGAGGTGTGGAAGTCCGCTGACGGCCAGACCTACGATGAGGAGGAAGGACAGGAGACCATCCCGCCCAACGAGACTGTGATTTACGAAGAGACCTGGGACCAACAGGACTCCGGAGGAGAGCAGGTCCCGGATGGCGTCTACAAGATATCGGCCTTCTCAATCGGCTGCACTGCTGACCAAACCGACTGCCGGTTCGGACCTGTTCGTCAGGTGCAGATCGGTGAGGGCGAAGAGTCTTGATCTAGGCGCGCCCCCGTCTGCCCAGCAGCAGGGAGACGCCTAATAGCAGCATCAACACACCCGCCGCAACACCGCCATAGATCAGCAACGGTGAAGTCCCTCCGTCGTCAGTTGCTCCGGCCATCGGCAGCTCGTCCTCCGGAGGCGGCCCCGTCTCCTCTGGACCGGTAACGCTTCCCGCGGTGTCCGGGAAATCTGAGTCACGAATGAACACGTCCGGCTGCCGGTTGGAGTCGCCCGCCACGAGGTTGGCGGCCAGGGACGCGAAAGCGACGACCGATCCATCAGCGTCAGTAGATGGTGAGTAACTCGAGTTGTTGGCGGACTGACCGAAGACGTTCACGCTGGCGATCAGAGTCCGACCGGCCTCAATGTCTCTTAGGAACACGTCTTCTCGACCGTTGGAATCCCCTGCGACGACACCGTCCGGCCGTGAGCTGAACACGATGATGTTTCCATCGGCGCTGACAGACACGCCGCTGGTGCCGCTTTCCCCCGGCAGCTGACTCCCACTTGTCCGGATGCTGGCCCGCGTGGTCGACCCGCTGCCGCGATCGTAAACAAAAACATCCCGGGATCTGTTGGTGTCTTCCCCGATCAGGTTGTCGGCAAGCGAATCGAACACGACGGTTCCACCGTCGCCGCTGATCGCCAGCCCCGTCGTTCCTGAAGGTCCGTTCCCGGCAGGTGTTATCGCAGTGGTGGACCCCGCCGCGCGGTCGTACAGGTAGACGCCCGATACGCCCGCTGTCACGGAGGAAAAGGCGATGAACGATGCGTCAGCACTGACCGCAGCCCGGAGGCAGCCGTCTGTGGCGGTGCTTGTCGCGCCAGGAGGTTCGACGCGGGATAACGACACGGTCTCCCTTTCCCAGATAAGCAAATCGGCAACCCCATTGGTGTCGTCCGCCGCGAGATTACTGGCCCCCGAGCAGAACACCACGAACGCGCCGTTGCTGCTGATGGCGCTGCGGAAGCTCGGGCCGTTTGAATCACCGCCGCCAGGCGGCGCGCTCACGCGGACCGTCTCTCCATCAGTGAGATCACGCAAGTAGATGTCCGAGGCGTGGTTAGCGTCACCCTCCACAAGGTTTCCAGCCAAGGACTCGAACGCTACAACGCTGCCGTCCGCCGACATTGTTGGCGCGTAACTCCGGCCATTCCCGGGCTCGCCAGAGGACGCCACGCTCACAATCTCGAGGACACCCTCTTCGACATCCTTGATGTACACGTCGCTCAGGCCGTTTGCATCTCGCTCAATGTCCAGCCTGCCGAGTGATTCGAACGCGACCTTTGCACCGTCTTCGTTGAGCGCCGGCGAATAGCCATAGGCCCCGCTCGCAAAGGCTGCCGGGCTCCCTTGCTTGTCCAGGCTGATCCACGTAGTTCCCTCCGCCGCCGACGATAACGCAGCAGCCCAGGTCAATAACGCTAACGCGGCCGCTAGCGCCAAAGCCAGACGAGTCAAGTGCATCACAGGAATCACCGGCGATTGAACGCATTCTCAATCGCCGGTGTCAAGGTTGAAGGCGTCTAGCGGCGGCTGCGATAGAACCCGATGGACGTACCACCGGCCAGGATCAGCGCCAGGGCCAGCATCAGCCAGGGGAGGTTGTCGGAGCCGGTGAGCGGGGCTCCGCCCGTCTGCGGGAGAGACGGTGCCTGAGTTGGCGTTGAGAAAGGCGTGGAGGTTGCACCCGCGCCCGTCGCCGAAGGCCCCGGCGAAGAAGTCGGCGTGGGCGTCGGCGTGGGCGTCGGCGTTGGCGTCGGCGTTGGCGTCGGTGTTGGCGTAGGGTTTAACGTGGGACTGGGCGACGGAGTCGGTGGCGCAGTTGGGCTCAGCGTCGGCGCAGGTGTAGTCGCGCTTGGCGACGGTGATGGACTCGCTGTGACCGGTGCAGTCGGTGAAGGCGTCGGGGTGCCCGTGACCGGCAATGTTGGCGATGGAGTCGGGCTCGGCGACGGCGAAGGTGTCGACACCGGCGTCTCAGTGACCGCTACGGTGGTTGGCGTTGGGCTGGCTGTCGGAGGAGTAGGCGTTGGAGACGGCGACGAGGTCGGCGGAGTCGTCGTGGGCGTGGCGGTCGGTGTCGGCGTCCCTGTTGGGGTTGATGTCGCAGGCGGTGTACCCGTCGGCGTGCCAGTAGGCGTCGCAGTCGGTGTAGGTGTTGGCGACGGAGAGGAAGTGGGTGTGCCCGTCTTACCCTCGCAAAGGTCACCTTCTAGGTTGTTGTACTCGTTGAGTTGCGCCTCCAGCTCAAGCATGGTGTCGCGGTCCAGGCTGGCGAGCGCCGCGTTGACCTGGCTGATCACATCACCGACCGTCATCGGGTACGTCAGCGATGGGTGGCTCGCGTTCAGCAGCGATGCGACAGCGTTGCGGAGAAGGATTTGCGCTCCCCCTTCCACGCCCGGGCCGCCGCCGTAGTTGAGCGCGGTCAGCAGGCTGTCGTCACCGAGACTGGACAAGGGGCCGGGGACCGTGAATACGCTGTCTATCCGCTGGCCGGTCGTAAATCCGACCCAGTGCTGGGTGTGATTCTTCCAATAGCCGTGGCTGCAGCCTTCAAACACACCGGAAGGAGTCGGTGATGGTGTGCCAGTCGGCGTGGCCGTCGGTGTCGGGCTTGCTGTTGGAGTAGGCGACGGAGACTTCGTCGGCGAGGGACTGGGTGAGGCCGTCGGCGAAGGAGTGATCGAAGCCGGCGAAGTAGCTGTGGGGCTCGGCGATGGCGACGGTGATGGTGAAGGCGGGGGCGAAGGCGATGGCGAGGGTGACGGCGAAGGCGAAGGCGATGGTGACGGCGGGGGCGAAGGCGATGGCGAGGGTGACGGCGAAGGCGAAGGCGATGGTGACGGCGAAGGCGATGGTGTTGGAGTTGGCGTCGGCGTGGGAGTCGGGGTTGGAGTTGGAGTCGGAGTTGGCGATGGAGTTGGAGTTGGAGTTGGAGTCGGCGTCGGCGTGGGAGTCGGGGTTGGAGTTGGAGTCGGCGTTGGCGATGGAGTTGGAGTCGGCGTCGCATTCGGTGTTTCGGAAGCTCCGCCCGTCGCAGTCGGCGTTGGAGATGGCGTCGGCGTGGGCGACGGCGTGGGTGACGGCGTCGGCGAAGGGGTGGGCGTTGGAGACGGCGTCGGCGTGGGCGACGGCGTGGGTGACGGCGTCGGCGACGGTGATGGCGTTGGCGACGCCGAGATGTTTACGTCTGGGAAGTTCTTGTGCACGTTGTTGCAGGGGCAGTCCGGCGGTTCCCGTGGGTCATCACCGAGGTTCTCTTCATGCACCGGAAGCTGTGGCAGGACATCTACCTGGAACTCGAAGGCGTCAACCAACGGAATCCCCAGGTTGCAGAGAATCTTGTAGTCGCGCTCGATCAGCACGGAGCTGTTAGCTGGAACATTCTGTAGGATGAACTCGATCTGTGAGAACAGCGTGTCCGGAATATTGTTGTTGTCCTCGTCTGTTGTGAACTCGATGTAGTGGTTGTCCGCTTCGTTCTGATCGATGGGTATCAATCGCACCTCACAGTAGTCCAGTTTCGAAACAGCCAGAAGGACCACGCGAATGTCGGCGGGGTAGTTGCCGTTGGTGACCGTCACATCGATCGGATAAGTCATCTCCACACCGGCAGGTGCCGTGATCGACTCCTGCTTCACTACGGTTACACCAACATCCGTGTCGGGGCAGCCGTCGCCGTCCTTGACGCCGTCCAGGTCCTCTTCAAGCAGAGGGCACAGGTCGTCGCCATCCGGAACACCGTCGTCATCGTCATCTTCGTCGCAGGCATCGCCGACTCCGTCGCCGTCCGTGTCAGTCTGTCCCGGGTTCGGAGTAGTCGGGCAGTTGTCCTGGGGTGTGCAGATTCCATCGCCGTCCGAATCACACTGGACCGTGGCGGAGACTTGGTTCTCCACGAGATTGTCATTCGGGTCCGGGTCGTGCGGTATCGACTCGCTTGTTACGTTTGCGGTGATCTGGATCGCGTAGCCGCCCGCCGCTGGACAATTAATCGAGTACTGGACGATGACATTGTTCGTACCGACGTTCGGCACGTTGGCCACGGAGAGCTGCTTGGGTGGCGATGGCGGGACGGGGATAATCGTCGGGTTCGGATCCAGAGGGTTGGTCCAATGCGGGTTGCATGCAGCCGGGCCAATCAATTGAAGGTGCAGGTCGGTATCAGCCGGGCCGGTGACAGAAATGGACACGCTAAGCGTGTGAGTAAGACCTGTGCCGAGCAGATCTCCCTCCGGGTTGTTGTCGCCGGGATTCTCATCTTTCACCATCTGGATCGAGAGCTCCGATGACGGAGTCGGCGATGGGCTCGGTGAAGGACTTGGCGTTGGGCTGGCCGTCGGGCTTGGGCTTGGCGTGGCGCTCGCGGTGGCCGTCGGAGTCCCCGGGCTGGGGCTTGGAGTAGCCGTGGGAGTGTCCGTTGGGCCGCCCGTCGGCGTCGGGCTCGGCGAAGCGGAAGGTGTCGGCGTAGTGCACGACTGGTCGATGGAGATGATCGCGTCGCCAATGTTGGACAGTGCGTAAATGGAAGTGTCGGAATTGTAGAGGTCAGGGATTTCGTCACCGTCGCCGCCCGCCTCATTCCCCGTCCCGGCCGTCATGATGTCCGTCAGATCCAGGGTCGTTTGGCCCGCTGGTGCTGCGACCGCTACCGTCACAGTAATCGAGTAGATCCTGCCGGAGCCGCTCTCATACGCAGCGTCGGAGTCGAGCTCCACGATCTTGAAGTTGGCATTGGTGTCGGGAACCATGTTGCTGAACGATGTGATCGCTGATGTCACGTTGACTGCGAGGAGAGACTTCGTTGCATCAAGCGGCGACGCTCGGCCGGTGATCGAGAGCTTCGTAGAGTCATAGAGGACGTTCATGCCGAAACCGGCGAGGCCGCCCGTTGCGGCATCGCTGTCAAACGCGGGGATACCGCTTATCACGATATCGATGGTTACGGAACTACCCGCCGCAACCTGCACGCAGTCCTCGATCGTCCCGAAGGATGTGGATGTGTTGCCAGTCGGATCTGTGTCCAGGGTAATGCTCACGGCTCCCGGAGGGCTGGACGCTGTCGGTGAAGGAGTCGGCGTCGGTGTAGGAGTCGGCGTCGGTGTAGGAGTCGGCGTTGGCGTGGGCGTCGGTGTAGGTGTGGGCGTCGGTGTAGGAGTCGGCGTCGGCGTCGGCGTCGGCGACGGGGTGGGTGTCGGTGGCGGAGTCGGACTCGGCGTTGGCGACGGTGTAGGTGTCGGCGGCGGAGTCGGACTCGGCGTTGGCGACGGCGTCGGGCTGGGCGTCGGCGACGGTGTCGGACTTGGAGATGGTGTTGGCGACGGCGACGGACTCGGTGAAGGAGAAGGACTGGGGGAAGGCGATGGTGTTGGTGACGGCGAAGGAGATGGAGTCGGACTTGGACTCGGGCTGGGGGAGGGCGATGGTGTTGGCGTTGGACTTGGCGAAGGAGAAGGCGAGGGCGAGGGGCTTGGAGAGGGAGTCGGTGTGGGAGTAGGCGTAGGCGTAGGCGTAGGCGTAGGTGATGGAGTAGGGCTCGGAGTAGGTGTAGGTGTTGGCGTTGGCGTTGGTGTAGGGCTCGGAGTAGGTGTCGGACTTGGTGTCGGACTTGGTGTCGGCGACGGCGTCGGGCTTGGCGTTGGCGACGGCGTCGGGCTTGGCGTTGGCGACGGCGTCGGACTTGGCGTCGGCGACGGTGTTGGGCTCGGCGTTGGCGATGGCGTCGGACTCGGGGTCGGTGACGGCGTTGGCGACGGCGTCGGGCTGGGCGTTGGCGACGGCGTCGGGCTGGGCGTTGGCGACGGCGTCGGACTTGGCGTCGGCGACGGAGTAGGACTTGGTGTCGGTGACGGCGTCGGGCTGGGCGTTGGCGATGGCGTCGGACTCGGAGTCGGTGACGGGGTCGGACTCGGCGAAGGAGTAGGGCTGGGTGTTGGCGACGGCGACGGCGTCGGAGATGGACTCGGTGTTGGAGTTCCACCACACGGCTGGCCGATCGAAATTGTGACGTCGCCGATGGTGCCTATGCTGTAGAGCGAAGTGTCGGAGTTGTAGAGGTCCGGGATTTCATCACCATCACCGCCTGCCTCATTTCCTGCTCCGGCCGTTGCGATGTCAGTGAGGTCGAGGGTCGTGGGGCCAGGCGGGGCGGCGCCGGCAACTGTGATCGTGAAGGAGTAGATCTTGCCAAGCCCGCCCTCATAGGCGGAGTCCGAGTCCAGTTCCACGATCTTGAAGTTGCCGTCAGACTGCGGAGCCGGGTTACTGAATGATGTGATCGATGACGTGGCGTTCACGGCGAGCAGGGACTTCGTATTGTCAAGCGGCGTGGCCCGGGCAGTGATAGAAATCTTTGCCTGATCGAAGAGGACGTTCATACCGAAGCCGGCTAGACCGCCAGTTTGGGTGTCTGCATCAAACGCCGGGACGGCATCAATGACCAGATCGATCGTGGCGGTGCCCAGCGGCGCAACCTGTATGCAGTTATCAATCGTGCCGTGAGACGTGGACGTGTTGCCTGTCGGGTCGGCGTCCAGCGCAAGGAAGTCAGCCCCCGATAGACTGTCCGCCTGGAAAACCCCTCCCAGCGCGAAAAACATGGCAAACGCCAGCCCCACTGAGGCCACTAATGCGGATAGTGCGTGCCTGGAATTCATCTGCTTGCTAAACAAGCCTTTTGAGCCGCCTGTTACAGGTGTGCGGCTCCCTTGCTTGCTGCTATCCAGCCACAGGCCCGAAGGTGCGGAATAACCCATATTCTGTGTGTAAGCTCCCTGTGCCTCCGGGGTACACTACGCCCGGTTACTTGAAGCTGGATCCCCCCGAACAGCCGCTCCTTATCCAAATCTTGACAAACGTTAAGGAGCCGTATGCGCAATCGTAAGGCCCATGTGGATAACTGGTCAATGCACGAAACCCTTCAACGTTCGTTGGCAGGCGCGGTTTAACCGCTTTTTCACCCCTGCCGCGCTTGCGCCGCGAGAAGTCCCGTTGCCTTGACACAAGCTGGAATTTCCCCCAATCATGCGTTGAAATATGCCCGGCCTGCGTGCACCCACACTGCTAATCGCGCTTTCCCTTGCGCTCGTGCTGGCTGGATGTGGAGACGACGACGATTCCGTCTCCGGGTCCCAGTCCCCTACTTCCATCGTTGCGGGCTCGCCTACTGCCAGCCCTGACCCACTGGTGCCGCCCCTGGAGGGCCCACCCCGAGAACCCTATATCGGGGACCCTCAGGACTTTCGTACGAACCCTGACTATGTGCTGCCCGAACCTGGAGGTGTGCCCACGCCCGCAGATTCCAGCGACCCGATCTTGAGCCCTCCTGCCGAGCCGGATTGCCCGGAGGATTGGGAAGAGCTCTATCGGGGACCCGAGGGTTTCAAGCTATGCTATCCGCCCGACTGGACAGTCCTGACAGATGCGTACAAGAACGCTCCCAATGAGCACAGATGGTACGCAGGCGGTGTCTATAAGTTCCCTGGCGACCCGCCGGAGCACCAGCTGGCGCATGTCAGCGTTTACGCGATACCGCAATTCACCCGGCCCTTCCCTTACACGAGAGACTGTCCAACCCCATACAGCGTGCAGCTCGGCGGTGAGCCGTCGGTAGTATGCCCATCCTTTCCGGCGTCCCATCCGGAAGCGCGGATCGTCTCTTATCACGTTTTTCGGGAGGGCTTTGATTATTTCTTCAACATTGCGCTTTACTACAGGTGGGACGACGGCGACGAGAAATACAAAGATCAGACCGATGAAGAGGCCTTCGCCGACGCTCTCCGGATCATACATTCCGTCGAATTCTTTGACGTTCCTGAGTCAGTGCTGACGCCGACAGCCACTTCAACTCAATGATTGTGTCCCGCGCCTCGTTAGCCGCTGCAGGAGCGCTGGTAATTCTCTTTGCCGCTTCGTGTGGAGGTGGCGACGAAGATGGACCGGCTGGCGGCTCAAGCGCGGACAGCATCGACCTCGCCGTTGACAAACCTTCGTTCACGATCACCTTCCGCGCCGGCGATCTGCAGGGAGGTGCGCCCTCTTCGATTGCATCCGGAGACTTCAACGCGGACGGGGATACCGATCTGCTGCTGGGCGCGCCCTTTGCAGATGGCCGCGACGCCTCCCGCACCGACGGTGGTGAGGCGCTTATCGTCTACGGGCCGATAGACGCCGATCGTAACCTCGGCGCCGGTGCTCCTGACGTGCAAATCAGAGGAGCGATGCCCGGTGACATGCTGGGCGCCGCTGTCGCCGCTGGCGATCTGAATGGAGACGGCGTCGACGATATCGTTCTCGGCGCTCCAGGCTCCAGTGGAGTACCCGCCGTACGTACAGACATGGGCGAGGCGTACATCATCTTCGGCGGGCAGTTGCCCGCGTCTATCGACCTGCTGGACCAGTCCTACGACTCCCTCCTTCAGCCAGCAGAGGGTTTCTCAACACTTGGGAAATCGTTCGCGATCGCAGACGTCAACGCCGACGGAACCTCCGATCTCATCGCCGGTGCGCCATACGCGGGCCGCGTTGAGGGAACGCCGCCCGGCAGCCCCCGCACAACGGTCGGGGAGGTGTATGTCGTTTTCGGTTCCGCCGATCTGCCGAAGGTTGTCAGCGTTACCGAGGGCCTGGAAGATGTACGCCTTTCTGGCATTAACTCATACGACCTGTTCGGCGGTTCCGTGGCTACGGCCGATATCAACGGTGATGACGTCGCGGACATTGTGGTCGGGGCATCCGGCTACGACGGGTCGGATGGAGGTCAGCCGGAAGCAGGCGGGGCATTCGTCTTCTACGGGGGCGGCGACCTCGTCCAGCATGAGACGCTGCTGCAGGCAGATATAACCATCGCCGGAGAAGATAGTGGTGATACGCTCGGAACCTTCGTCTCCGCAGCGGACTTGAACGGGGATGGAAGGGCCGAGATCGTGGCCGGAGCGCCATCTGCCGCAGGACCGGCAAATGAGCGCTTCTCGTCTGGAGAAGTGGTAATTCTCGATCTGTCGGCGGATGGCTCCAGCTCCCCACTCACATCCGCATCGGGGCGTCGGATATATGCACCGACGGACGGCGAACTCATGTCTGGTCCGGTTGCGTTGTCTCCCGACGAGCCGTCGCGTATTGCGATAGGCTCCACCCTGCGCGCCACACCTGACCGCGTGGGCGCTGGTTGGACCTACGTTCTTGATGTTCCAAGCGACGGTGATGTCGACCTGGCCATTGCCACTTCCTCAGCGCTCCAGATCAAGGGCGCACTGGATAGACACGGGCTGGGCGGTGCGGTTGCCTTCTCTGATCTCGACAATGATGGTACGCAGGAGCTGCTAGTTGAGGCTGCCGATGGTGTTCAATCACTCGGTGCCAACCCGACCTTTGTCGGCTATCTATATGTTCTCCGCGTCCCCTAGTCGAACAGTGCTTCTCCGGGGACCAGGTAAACCTCGCCACAATCCTCGCGATTGTTGTCCGGCCCGTCTCCGCCGGGAGCAGATATTAGGAGAATCGGGGAGCCCCCGCTCAGCGCCACGTGAAGTGCCGGCACGCCCAGGGACTCGTGGCCGAGAATGTCGCCGCTGTCCATACCGGGGATTGTTCTTGTGGCATCATTGGAAGATGACGGAAGCTCATCGCCGCCCCTAAACACGTAGACAGCGCCGGCACGCGAAGCGACGTTCGGCGCCGCAATCATGAGTTCAGCTTTACCGTCCCCGTCGAGATCACCACTGGCGGCGCTCCTGCCAAGGCGGGCCTCGAGTGCTGGGCCATACACTCTGCCCGCTGCCGAGAGGCGCCCGCTGCCTGGTTCACCAAGGACGAGCACTGCCTCGCCTGCCAGATCCTGACTGTTATCCGGGCCATCAGCGCTTACTGCGCCCAGCCAGAGGTCGTCTGCGCCATCTGCATTCGTGTCGCCCACTCCAATCGAATGGCCCAACTGGTCTCCTTCGTCCTCGCCATCGACATGTGGGATGCCGGTTTGCGTGGCGAGGTCAATCACGCCCGTTGCCGGTGAAAGCACCACGTTGGTGCGCCCTGCGCCTGGTGTGGCGCCATCATTGCTCGCGGAAAATGTTGCCACTGCGATGAGATCTGGGAGGCCATCTCCATTGAAATCACCGATAGCCATCGATTCGCCCAGGTGATCGCCTGAGGACGCTCCGTGGAGGATCAATTGTGCCGCGGTCACCTGGATTGCCTCCCCGGGGGACATATCTCCACCGCTCAGTACGTAGACGGCGCCGGCATCTATCCGCGTCCCGTCGGGTCCGTCAGCCAGTAAGCCGCCGATCGCCAATTCAGCCCGGCCGTCACCGTCCAAATCACCGGACGAAAGAGCAATTCCTGCGAAGTCTTCCGGCGCCGCTCCGGTGATCAGGACGTCCGGACTCCCCAGTGCGAAGTCGCCAATCGACGGCAGGTTTCCCCCGAACATCACATATATGGCGCCGGCACCGTCGGCTGCTGATGGTGCGGCCATCGCAAGGTCATCTATGCTGTCTCCATTGAAGTCACCCGCCGCGAGCGCGCGTCCCAGGTTGTTGCCGGCGGCCGCTCCAAAAAAAGTGGCGTCCTGGTCCTTTGCCCCGCCGTCCAACACGCTCCCGGCAGCGAACGGACCCAGGAACATGTATACCTCTCCCGCGTCGGTGCGACCGCCATCCGGCCCATCCGCCAGACTCGCCGAGATAGCCACGTCGGTCGCAGCGTCACCGTTGAAGTCGCCCGCGACCACTGCCCCGGCTTGATCGCCGGGGTCCGCGCCGTAGAACGTTACGCTACCCTCCGGCAACGAGGGCGCAGACACAGAAGCGGTTGCGGACGAGGTGGCGGTCCGATTCGGCTCGGGATCGCCGTCCGAGCAAGCAAATGCCAGGGCGGCAAGAATTAGGGACGCGAAGTAGAAGGACGGCCGGGCGCCAGACACTACCCAAGTTTGCACGTCGAAGCACAGGCGGGACAAGTTCGATTGCCTGCTCGGAACATGCGGCCCTATACTTTGGAACGTTCCCATATATGCTGATTCGTTCAACCTGCCTTATCTTCGGCATCCTCGTCCTGGCTATGAGTGCTTGCGGCGACGACGACGGCCAGCCCTCCTCATCGGCTTCTTCTACAGCGACCGCCTCTCCATCACAGGGAGGCCCGTTCATCACCGCATCGCCAGGGCGCCCTCTACCGGCCGCTGATCACGTTGGGCTAAACGTGATTAATCCGCTCACCTTTTTCGAACAGGAGCTGCAGGGCGCTGATCCAACTGTCGTGTTCTGTGCGGGAGTCGATTTGCAATCGGGTGTCATCGATTGCGTGGAAGCTGGTTACGGGACGATAGCGGTCGACCCGATCCCCCAGGTCGCCTCCGGCGAGTTGCTTTGCCGGGTGATGTTAAAGCCCACCGGCGAATTATTTGCGGCAAGTTGCGCTGGGGAGCTCCCCAGCGGGCCTGGCGCATACATTTACGGTATCCAGAGCTGATGGCATACTCGAATCCACACCACCTGTTTAACCGTATGAACCATTTGATGAACCGCTTCTTCCGTATTCCGGCGCTTGCACTACCCGCGGCCGCTCTGTTAGTTGCCGTTGCTTGCGGCGGCGACGATGCCTTGACGCCATCTCGTAGCCTCGGTGCCGGCCTGATCACCTGTGAGCAGCTCCATGCCGCCTCCTATCAGTACGGGGTGCAGGTCGACCTTGATGTTGGCCCCTTACCCACGATTGAGCCAAAGCCAACCGGGGTCGGTCCGTCACCGTTCCACTTCACGACGATAGTCGACAACGGTCGTGTCCAGAACGGTGGCAGGATAGCTGCAAGTATCCACAACACTGACGGGGGCAACAGGGCAGACTACGAAGCGATCCAATGGGACGATGACACGGCATACCTGAAACTTACAACTGAGGAGCCCTGGCAGGAAGCAGATACCTCGACCCGTCCTATCCCATTCCCGTACTGGCCGAAGGGCCTGTGCGACGCCCTAGGGCCTGATATTGACACGACCACGCTCGGAACACCTGTTATCGAAGATGTAAGGGGCGCGACAAGTGAGAAGTACGAGATCAATGACCTCTCATCGGAGTTCTTCCGCCGGGCGCCAGATTTCGGGGGCGGGAGTGATGCGGCGGGCCTCATCGAGGTTATCGATGGCGCCATATGGATCTCGGAAAGAGGCCGCTACCCAACGAAATTCGAAATCACCGGCACCGGCCAGTATGGCAGCGGCCAGCTATTCACCGTCACCATCGTCTACGAAGTCTGGGATATGGGCGCTGACATCAAGATCGAGCAGCCACCGCTGAGTACGCAGGCAGGTTAGCTTCCTCCCAGACACTCGCTGATCTTGCTCGCCAGCGCCTCCATCATCTCCAGGTAGGATGTGTCTTCGTCTGAGACGTTATCTGTATCGATGTCGCACACGCGTATTCCCAGCTCGCTCGCGATCGATGTCAAAGCCTCAGAGTCGAAGCCCGACTCGCTGAACACGGCCGGTGGTCTCGATTGCTGGAGCTTTTCGCGCAGACCCTCTTCTCCGTCGTCGTCCATTGTCCCGGCAACCGTCAATCCATAGCGCTTCGCGTACCAGACCAACGAATTGTGCTGCGTCACGACGGTCCTATTCGCTTCTGGGATTGATCCCAGCGTCTCCCGTGTTGTTTGATCCAGCCCACCGAGCTGGTTCTTGTAAGCGATGAACCGAGCGTCGTAGAAGGCGGTGTTCGCCCCGTCGACGATGATCATGCTGTGAGAGATAGTCTCTGCATTGCTTTGCGCCAGCAGCGGATCCAGGAAGAGATGAGGGTCGTCTCCCACGTCCTTCGCGTAGATAGGTCTGTCCACTGGCTGATCCGCGCTGGGCGATGGCACATCGCGGATCATATCGATGACCAGCGGAGGTCTTGGCGCGAGGTGCTCCGTGATGAACCGCTCGGTCGGTCCCTCAAAGTCAGATGCGTTGTAGAAGATTAGGTCGGCAGCGCCAACCTCGTCCGCCAGGTCATCCGAAGGGACGTACTCGTGCGGGTTTTCCCCCGCCGGAATGAGCGTTGTAACCGTCACCTGGTCGCCGCCCATTATCTGCGCCATGTCCGCGAATATCGGCAGCGAAACCACAACCTTCAAGGGGAACGCTGAACGGTCCACCGCGGGAGGTGGCAGTGCTTCAGTCGCCGTGGCCGTAACGCCGCTATCGCCTTCCTTGTCACTTCCACCACACCCGAGCGTAAACAGGCAAATCACCAAGCATGAAGGGACTAGGATTCGGAGAATCAAGGTGAGCACTCTTTGTTATCGTTCTACAGCGTACAGGGGGCAATACCCTGGAACAACGCGAGATCAGCAGCCGATGCCGGAATAATCGCCGGTGGCGGCCCTTAGCGCCTCCAACGCGTCGAGGCCGTTGATCCGGCCGTCACAGGTTAGGTCCCCGTGGTACTGCGTACCACCGGAAGCCGCCCCGATGGTTGGGGAGCCGACCGGCGGGCAGTCGCCACTTCCCGGGTCGGTTGCCCCGGCAACATGAGCGAGGATCCGCGCGGAGTCCATGGCGGTAAGCGTGTCATCACAGTCCACGTCAGCCAACTCTAGCACCGGGTCCGGTGTTGATCCTTGTGTCGGGCTCGGCGGCGGCGAGGTCGGCGATGGTATGGGCGTGCTGGTAGCGGTTACCGTCGGGCCCGGCGTAGGCGTTGGCGGGGCGGTCGGCGCAGGAGTTGGTGAGGAAGTTGGCGTGGGGGTCGATGTGCTCGTAGGCGTGGGTGACGGACTGGGCGTGGGCGCCTGCGTAGGGGAACTCGTTGGTGTGGATGTCGGAGTGGCTGTTGGCGCCGGTGGGGGTGACGCGCCCGGCACAGTGTAACCGCCGAAGTCATTTGTCCAGTAGTAGCCATAGGGGCTGCCCTGAACGTAGACCCTCGCGAGGCCCATGACGGTGAAGTTGGGGCCCTCCATGTTCGCCCGGTGACCGGGGGAGTCGTACCAGCCCTGGAAGACGCTTGCGCCGGTGACATAACCTGCGGCGATGTTCTCGCCCTTCCAGGTGTTGTAGCAGTAACCAAAGTCGCACATCCGGGTCCATGGCGAACGGCCAAGAGAGTCCGTGTGTGAGAAGTACTCTTCAACACCCATGTCGTTGCTCATCCAGTCGGCGGCGTTGGTCAGGCTGGGATCGATAAGCAGAGGACCAAGGCTAAGTGAAGCGCGATGCTGGTTCAGAAGGTCGATGAACGACTGCTCTTCGGAGTCGATGGCGGGATCTGCATATGAGGCATCGCTCGCCGGCCCCAGCGAGGCAAGCGTGGCAAAGACAAGCGCAATGCTCACAGATGCGAGCAGCAGTAGTTTCCGTAACAAGCCCTGTCCCTCTTCTGTCTAGTTCCACAAGAACTGACATAAGATTGGCGGGCATGGTTACGTGTTATTGGCTCTACATAAGTGCAAAACAGGTGAACGGCCGAAAGACGACCGCACGCGGGTAATTAGCCGGTTAAGATGCGTAGCTCGCCGGCGTAAGTGGGATCCGGGCCGACTTCTTCGGAAGTGACGGTAACGGCCTCTTCCAGCGACAGGCCATCGGCAAGCCAGTGGCTCAGCAGGACATCTGTCGCATCGTCAGTGAAGTTTCCAGACACCTGGTTTGACCAGCTAACGAAAGGCCCGGCTCCCTTATCGAGGAACGCCTCCGCAGTCTTCTGGGACCGCAGGCCGTCGCAGCCCATCATGATGATGGGTGCCCCTTCAAAATCGCCCGGAATGTTCTTGATGAACTCGGGTCCGATGCCGAAGAAGCCGCCGCTTCCGTCTGGGTAGGTGGCCTTGCCGAGCCGGTTCATCTGCTCCTGCGGATACTTGCTGGTATCGTATTCCTCGTTCGTGAAGAGGCTGACGTATTCCTCGTCCGTCCTCTCACCGGTCTCGGCGTCCACCTCGGTCGTTGTGCCGGCGTGAACCCTCAGGATCACCAGGTCATAATCACGCGAGGCCAGTGTCCGATACGTCTCGACGGTGACTTGTTCACCGCCGATGTAGTCGACGGTATAGCCCGCCCCCGAAAGGGTAGAGCGGGCATCTGAAATGAACTCTGGGCCTGGGTGCGTGAGCTCGAGCTGATCTACGATAACGGCCTTCTTACCGCCTGTAGCGGGCGTTGAGCTGTCTTCGCCAGAGAGAAGGACTGCACCAACCACTACCGCCGCAACCACAGTCAGTACGGCAGCACCGGCGGCGAACAAGCGAAGGCCCCCGCCAAGAACACCCGATGAGGGCGGCTCCGCGGCAGCTGTCTGCACCCGCTTTCTCTTCTTAGCCATCGGTCAATCCAAAGGGCAGAGGTTAGCTCTGAATGCGCCGGCTGAAGGCAAGCGCGCCTCCCGCCGACACCACCCCAACCAGCCCCACCAGCACAATCACGAACAGGCTTGTGCAACAGTCGCCGCCGGACTCACCTCCACCCACAGGCAGAACCACGTTCCCACCAACCGCCGTGTTGGGTGTTGGAGTCGTGGAACCCGGAAGTTGTGTCGGTCCTGGGCTCGGTGTCGGCGAAGGCGTGCCCAGCGTGTTCACTATTGTGCAGCTTGCGGTGAAGCTAACGATTACCGCCGTGCAGTTGCCCGTCGAAATGTACCCGGCGGGGACCGGCGATTCTATGCCCGTGCAAGTAGCGCCGGCCTGGTAGCCCGTTACCGTGAACGTCCACGGGTTGCCCTCACTGATTGTGGCATTCGGCGGTGAGACAACGCCGCTGCTGCACGTCGCTCCGATCTGTACGCTCTGGGCGTTGTTCGGCACGAAGTCCTTGGCAACTGTGAACGAAGCAACGGCATTGTTCACGATCGTGCAGGACCCGACAGACATGGTCGCGCTGCAAGGCGTGGACACGTAGTTCGGGGGCAGGCCGGCCTCGTTTGCGTTGCAGGTCGTCCCCGGGTTTGCGCCAGTGACGAGGAATGTAGCCGGCGAGCTCTCAGATGCCGGCGCTGACGCAGGTGACGGTGTTCCCTGGCTGCAGTTAAGCGTCACAGTGACGGTCGCCGGGTTGTTGTCGGAGAAGTCCTTGCTCACTGTGAACATCGCCTGGGCAGTATTTACGATTGTGCAGGTCGCCGGGACGCCATCCGACACTGCGACGTTGGCGCAGTTTGCCTGGTTGGCGTTGTAACCGCCCGGTATCGTCTCCGTTGCTGTGCAGGTAGCGCCGACGTTAAAGCCACTGATCGTCGTGACGAACGGCGTGGACTCTGATGCAGACCCGGAGCTTGGCGATGCGCTGCCGCTCGTGCAAGTTACGCTGATCGGTACGCTGGCTCCGCTGTCGGGCTGGAAGTCCTTGTTGACGGTCAGCGTCGTGCTCCGCAGTGTGTTCGTGATTGTGCATGTCCCAGTCGAGAGTGGCGCGTTGCAAGTCGCGCTGGAGTTATATCCGGACGGGATGGGCGTCTCCGTTGCGGTGCAGCTTGGGTTCCCTACTGGGCCGCTCACGGTGAACGAAGCTGGTGTCGCCTCACTCGCCGACGCGCTGGCCGGCGAGGCCGTTCCTGATGCGCAGCTCAGCATAACCGTGACGCTGGCGCCGCTGTTCGGCACGAAGTCCTTCTGAACCGTAAACGGTAGCTGGATCAGTGTGTTCACGATCGTGCATCCGCCCGATGCGATAGTGCCCGTGCAGGTTCCGCTGCTGTTGTATCCAGGCGGAATCGGTGATTCGGTTGCCGTGCAACTTGCACCCGGGGTAAATCCACTCACGGTTGTCGTGAACGGAGTCGCCTCGCTGGCCGAGCCGGACGCCGGTGAAGGCGTGCCGCTTGTGCAAGACACGCTCACGCTCACGCTTGCGCCGCTATTCGGCTGGAAGTCCTTGCTTACCGTGAAGACACCGGAGTTCTGCACGTTGACGATCGTGCAGGAATGGCTCCCGCCTACGGAGATCGCCACGCTCGCACAACCGCTCTGGTTGTCCGTGTAACCCGTCGGCACCGGTGATTCAGTCGCGGTGCAGGTCGCGCCCACGGTGAAGCCGCTTACCGTCGTAACGAACGGCGTCGCTTCAGACGCGGTACCGGAGGCCGGCGAAGGCGTCCCGCTGCTGCAGCTGACGCTCACATTGACGCTGGCGCCGCTGTTCGGCTGGAAGTCCTTGTTGACCGTCAGGGTGGCCGTGTTGAGCGTGTTGGTGATGGTGCAGTTGCCCGCCGAAAGGTTCGCGTTGCAGGTGCCGCTCGAACTGTAACCCGTCGGGATCGGTGATTCCGTGGCTGTGCAGAGCGGGTCGCCCACGAAGCCGACAACGGTCGTGCTGAACGGTGTCGCCTCGGAGGCTGTGCCGGAGGCAGGTATCGCGAGGCCCGACGCGCAAGAGACGCTAACGCTGACCGATGCTCCGTCGTTCGGCACGAAGTCCTTGTTCACTGTGAACGGTGCGCTCGTCTGCACGTTGATGATTGTGCAGGACGCGCTGCCACCGACAGTGATCAGGACGAGCGCACAACCGGCCTGGATGTCCGTGTAACCCCCAGGCACTGTCTCGGTCGCTGTACATGTAGTGCCGACCGTGAAGCCCGTGATCGTCGTGACGAACGGCGTCGCCTCGGAGGCGGTGCCGGAGGCCGGCGACGGTGTGCCGCTAGTGCAGGTCACGCTGACCGGTACACTGGCACCGCTGTTCGGCTGGAAGTCCTTGTTCACGGTCAGAGTTGCGCTGTTCAGCGTGTTAGTGATCGTGCAAGAGGCGCTGCCGCTTACCGTTATCACAACGAGCACACATCCGGCCTGGTTGTCCGTGTAACCAGTCGGCACCGTCTCGGTCGCGGTGCAAGTGGTGCCGACCGTGAAGCCCGTGATCGTCGTGACGAACGGCGTCGCCTCGGAGGCGGTGCCGGAGGCCGGCGACGGCGTCCCGCTCGTGCAGGTCACGCTGACCGGCACGCTGGCGCCGCTATTCGGGACGAAGTCCTTGTTCACCGTCAGCGTGGCGCTGTTCAAGGTGTTAACGATCGTGCAGGACGAGGACCCGCCGACACTGATCGGCACGCTTGCACAGTTGCTCTGGTTCGCGGTGTACCCAAGCGGAGGCGTTTCAGTCGCTGTGCATGTCGCACCCACGCTGAAGCCTGTGATGGTAGTTGTGAACGGCGTCGCTTCGGAGGCGGTTCCCGCTGCTGGCGAAGGTGTCCCCGTAGTGCAGGTAACGAGCACGGCCACGCTGGCACCATCGTTCGGCACGAAGTCCTTGTTCACTGTCAGCGTCGCGCTGTTTAAGGTGTTAGTGATCGTGCAAGTGCCTGCCGAAAGCGCCGCGGCGCAGGTCCCGCTCGAGCTGTAGCCCGTCGGGATCGGCGACTCAGTGGCTGTGCAGAGCGGGTCGCCGCTGTAGCCACTGACTGTCGTCGTGAACGGCAGCGCTTCACTGGCCACGCCAGATGACGGCGAGGCAGTCCCGCTGGCGCAGGAGATCGATACGTTGACGATCGCCAGGCTGTTGGGGATGAAGTCCTTGGCAACCACGAATGACGCCGAGTTCTGCGTGTTCACGATGGTGCAGGAGTGGGTTCCATTGACCAGGATCAGTACGAGGGCGCAGTTCAACTGGTTGGCCGTGTAGCCGCCCGGAACTGTCTCAGTCGCCGTGCACGTTGTGCCGACCGTGAAGCCCGTGATCGTCGTGACGAACGGTGTCGACTCGGAGAAGGAGCCGGATGCCGGCGAGGGAGTCCCGCTCGTGCAGCTGACGCTGACCGGAACACTGGCGCCGTCGTTCGGAATGAAGTCCTTGTTCACGGTCAGGGTCGCGCTATTAAGCGTGTTCGTGATCGTGCAGGACGAAGACATGAGGTTCGTGATCAGCACGAGCGCGCAACCGAGCTGGTTCGCTGTGTAACCCGTCGGCACTGTCTCGGTCGCCGTGCAGGTCGCGCCGATGATGAAGCCGGTGATCTGTGTGACGAACGGCGTCGACTCTGAAGCTGTGCCCGATGCGGGTGTCGGAGTGCCGCTCGTGCAAGTGACGCTGACGCTTACCGATGCGCCGCTGTTGGGCACGAAGTCCTTGTTCACTGTCAGCGTCGCGTTGTTAAGCGTGTTTGTGATTGTGCAGGAGTGGCTCCCACCGATGCTGATTGCGACGCTGGCGCAGTTCGTCTGATTAGCCGTGTACCCGCTCGGTACCGTCTCCGTTGCGGTGCAGGTCGCTCCGGCGCTGAAGCCACTGATGGTCGTGACGAACGGCGTCGCTTCACTGGCAGAACCGGAGGCAGGCGAAGCAGATCCAGTCGTGCATGTAACGCTAACCGAGACCGAAGCGCCGCTGTTCGGGCTGAAGTCCTTGTTGACGGTTAGCGTTGCGGTGTTGAGGGTGTTCGTGATCGTGCAGGAGACATTCCCGCCGTTATTCAACACTACGCTTACGCAGCCCGCCTGGTTGGCCGTGTAGCCGGCCGGTACCGTCTCCGTGGCTGTACAACTCGCGCCCACCGAGAAGCCTGTCACGGTTGTTACGAACGGCGTGGCTTCGCTAGCAGAGCCGGAAGCAGGCGAAGGCGTCCCGCTTGTGCAGGAGACGCTCACGCTGACGCTGGCACCGCTGTTCGGCACGAAGTCCTTGTTAACCGTAAACGCGCCTGTCCGCAGGGTATTGACTATCGTGCAGCTGGCCGAGCCGCCATTGGTTATCGCAACACTGGCGCAGCCCGCCTGGTTGGCCGCGTAGCCCGCAGGGACAGTCTCGGTCGCGGTGCATGTCGCACCGGTTGTGAAGCCCGTAATCGTTGTAGTGAACGGTGTCGCCTCGGATGAACTGCCGGACGCCGGTGACGGCGTTCCGCTGGTGCAAGACACGCTCACGGAGACACTAGCGCCGCTGTTTGGCACGAAGTCCTTGTTGACGGTCAGTGTGGCGCTGTTCAGCGTGTTCGTGACCGTGCAGGTGGATGTCCCGCCATTGCTGATGGCAACGTTGGTGCAGTTGGCCAGGCTCGCGGTGTAGCCAGTCGGAACCGGCGACTCCGTCACGGAGCACATCGCTCCCGCTGTGAAGCCGGTGATGATAGTTGTGAACTGTACGGCCTCTGATGCTGTTCCAGACGCCGGAGAAGGAGTTCCGCTGGTGCAGGTCACGCTAACGCTGACAGTGGCTCCGCTGTTCGGTACGAAGTCCTTGCTTACCTTCAGCGTCGCGTTTGTCTGTGTGTTGACGATCGTGCAGCTGCCGGAACCCGAGGGTGCGCCACTGATCGTGCCTGAGCAGGTGCCGCTTGAGACATACCCAGCTGGGATCGACTCTGTGGCCGTGCAAGAAGCGCCCGGAGTGTAGCCGCTTACAGTCGTCGTGAAAGGTGTCGCCTCGGAGGCCGAGCCTGATGCCGGGCTGGGGGTGCCGCTTGTGCATGTGATGCTCACGCTTACCGAAGCGCCGCTGTTCGGGACGAAGTCCTTGTTTACTGTGAAGGTGGCGCTGTTAAGGGTGTTCGTAATCGTGCATGAGACGTTGCTGCCATTCACCAGGGTTATGCCCGCGCAACCGGCCTGGTTGGCGGTATAGCCGGCGGGCACCGTCTCGGTTGCTGTGCATGTTGCGCCAGTGGCGAAGCCCGTTACCGTCGTCACGAACGGCGTCGCTTCGCTCGAAGCGCCGGACGCCGGGGACGGTGTGCCGCTTGTGCAGGTAACACTGACGGACACGGATCCCGCGTTGTTCGGCACGAAGTCCTTGTTGACGGTAAAAGTCCCGCTCTTCAGCGTGTTCACGATCGTGCAACTGCCCGTACCGGAGGGTGCGCCGGTGATGGAACCGGTGCATGTCCCCGTCGACGTGTAGCCGCTGGGGATTGACTCGGTGGCGGTGCAGCTCGCGCCGGTGCTGTAGCCGGTTACTGTCGCCGTGAACGGCGTTGCCTCAGAAGCGGAGCCCGATGCCGGGCTGGGGGTGCCGCTTGTGCATGTGATGCTCACGCTCACTGAGGCACCGCTGTTCGGGACGAAGTCCTTATTCACGGTGAAGGTCGCGGTGTTCAGGGTGTTCGCTATTGTGCAAGCGCCGACGGTGATCGTCGCGTTGCACGTCCCGCTGGAGGTGTACCCCGTCGGGACCGGTGACTCGGTCGCCGTGCACGTCGGGTTGCCGGTGTAGCCGCTGACAACCGTGTTGAACGGTGATGCCTCGGACGCTGTGCCAGACGACGGGACGGGTGTACCGCTGGCGCAGCTGATCGAAACGCTAACCGAGGCGCCGCTGTTGGGCACGAAGTCCTTGTTCACCACGAAGGCGTTCTGATTCAGCGTGTTGACGATCGTGCAGGAGTGCGTTCCCCCGTGAGAGACTGCGACGTTCGCGCAGTTGGTCTGGTTGGCCGTGTATCCGCTCGGTACCGTCTCAGTGGCGGTGCAGGTGGCGCCCGTAGTGAAGCCCGTGACGGTGGTCGCGAACGGGGTCGCCTCGGAAGAGCTGCCGGACGCGGGCGATGGCGTTCCTGTAGTGCAGGTGACGCTGACGGAAACGGACGCCGCGTTGTTCGGCACGAAGTCCTTGTAGACAGTCAGCGTTGCGCTGTTCAGCGTGTTGGTGATCGTGCATTGTCCTGCGGACAGCAAGGCACTGCAGGTGCCGGTCGAGTTGTAGCCCGTCGGCACTGGCGATTCGGTTGCAGTACAGGTCGGCGAGCCGCTGTAGCCGCTTACTGTCGTCGTGAAAGGTGTCGCCTCACTGGCCGACCCACTTGCCGGCGAAGGCGTCCCGCTGGTGCAGCTCACGCTTACGCTGACCGAGCCACCCGCATTCGGCACGAAGTCCTTGTTGACGATGAAAGTGCCGGCGTTCAGCGTGTTCGTGATCGTGCACGAAACGTTTCCGCCGTTGACTAGCGTCTTGTTTGCACAGTTCGCCTGGTTAGCGGTGTAGCCGCTCGGCACCGTCTCGGTAGCGGTGCAGGTAGCGCCGGCGTTGAACCCAGTCACCGTCACTACCAGAGGCGACGACTCAGAGAATGACCCAGAGGCCGGCGACGGCGTACCGCTGGTGCACGAAACGCCGACCGGAACGCTGGAACCGCTGTTCGGAACGAAGTCCTTATTGATCGTGAATGTTCCCGATCGCCGCGTGTTAGTGATCGTGCAGGACCCTGTCGTCAGCGTGGCCGCGCATGTGCCGGTCGATTCGTATCCGCTTGGGATCGGCGACTCAGTGGCAGTGCAGTTCGGATTACCGGTGTAACCCGTCACTGTGAAAGTCGCCGGTGCGCTCTCAGTCACTGAAGCGCTCGCCGGCGACGATGTCCCGGTCGCGCACGACAGGCTCACCGTTACGGACGCGCCGCTGTTCGGTACGAAGTCCTTGTTCACGGTGAACGAGCGTTGAGGCAGGTTAATGAAGGTGCAGGCCACAATGTCCTGCGGCCCGATTACGACGCCTGTGACAGTACCCGATCCGGGGGTGCCGAGAGGGGTAGCGCCCTTCTTGCAGCTCGCTGACATAAAGACATAGCCCGCTTGCATCGTCTCGGTGACGCTTAGCGTTGCCGTGCCGTCTCCGCCGAGGTTGATGTCGAAGTTGATCTGGCCGCCGCTATCGGTAAGGCCGGAAGTCGGAGTGGAAGTGTCCGGCGAATTGACGTTTGTCGTCATCGTCCAGCCGGCGGCCGGCACCTGGTCACCTGTTGTCGCCAGGTTGTTATCGAGATCCAGCAGCTTCTTCGCAGTGACTGTGCCACCGCACATCTGGACTGCCAGGTCGGCCAGCGTGTCGGCAAGCGTTGAGAAGTTGCTCGTGTAAACAGCATCCCAGCTGGAGATCGCGGCCAGGTGGGCGGTCGTGAGGTCATTGCCGATGCCCAGCGTGATAATTCGGATACCAGCGGCCTTTGCCACATTCGCTTCGTCAATAGCCTTTTGAAGCGCGGTGAGTCCACCGCTGTCCTGGGTCACGGGATCCCCGTCATTGCCGCCCCAGTTATTCGGGTTTCCGTCAGAGGCGAGAATCATCAGGTCGGGGACACCCGCCCGGTTCGGGAACAGCGCATTTGAGTCATTGATGGCGTCGTCCCAGTTGGTCCGCCCGCCACTCGTCGGTGTGTTGACCCAACCGTTCACGGTCGTCGCGTTGTTTGACCAGGCGCCGCTTCCAAGCGCCGTTGCTACGTCGTCAAAGTCCACCACAGACATCTGAGTCGGAGTGTCCGGCAGGAAAGCGTTCACAAACGACTGGAACGCCGACTTCATCTGGGCGAGTTCGGTGCTGTCGATACTGCCCGAACTGTCGATCACCAGACCCACATCGAGGCCGCAGGACGCCGGCAGCGTTGGGTTCGGCCGGACCACGTATAGCCGTATGGTCACACTCAAGTTGCCGTTACAACCACTGCTGCTATCCAGCAGGTCGATCGTCACAGTGCCGGTATACGTCCCGATCGCCAGGGAGCCAGAACTGATGCTCACCGTTCGATCTACATGGACGTTTCCGCTGCCCGGACCAGCCAGCCACGCGCCTGTGGCCCAGTTGCCTGACGTGCTGATCCAGCTCTGGTCGTCGGACACGGTGGCCCCTGCGTCGTCGCAGGCCGTGGTTGCCACAACGGTGAAGTTCTGCGATGCTGGGCTGCTTCCTTGTTCGACAACAAAGGTAAGCGTAGTCGGATCCGCATAGTGACTGTCGAGGAACGTAGTCGATGCAAGAACACTCGCCCCGTTCAAGACGGCCACGACGTAAGTGCCCTGTTTGTCCGGGATCACATACGAGTAGGCGAACGTCCCGTCGTCGATCGAGACGTTGTCTGTGAACTCGACAGAGTCAGGCTCTGTGACGCGGATTGTCAGCGTCTGGCCGTTGTATGCCTCGAAGCCGCAGCCCTCGATCACTGCCACTTCGGTCGGCAGGTACTCGACGCGGTCGGTCACCACTGCGGGCCCGTTGTCCGCATCACAAATCGCGGCTGATACCGGCGGGATATCCCCGCCGACGCCCTGTCCCGAGAAATAAAGCAGCGCCGCGGCTAGAGCGAGGATGGTTGCGGCGCCAATGGTTGCCAGAGTTGGTGGCAGGGGAAGGGCTCTCATGTGCGGGCTCCCGAAAGGAACTTGCGGACTATCAGGGAGCGCGCAGGGCGTGAAGTTACTCGGACGAAGTGTCCTATTGGTTCTTCGTGCGGACTACGCAGATAGTCCACAACGCGTACACGCACGCGCCGCACCCCCTTATATGTTTCCGTAATTATTGAGGTCTTCTATAGAACGTGTCAAGTCTCCACATATAGGCGATTTTACGGGAGGTCTCCATATTTGTATCTATTTTGGCCGCCGTCCTCTACATATACTCCGCTCATGTCGCGGTTTCGCCTTCCCATACTGATAGCGGCCATGGTCTTGATGTGTGCATGCTCAGGCGGCGACGACCTATCGGACGGCGCTGATTGCGGGACAGCAGGCAAGATCAAGGTCGGCTCCAAGCCCTGGGCCGTGGCCGCCGACGCACGAACCCAGCGCCTCTACTCCGCTGACGAGTTCGACAACACTGTCACTGTCCTCGATCTGTGCTCCTACGAGCAGATCGCCGTCCTTGACTCCGGAACAGGCCCTAACTCAATCTCAATCGACCGGGGCACCGGCACCGCTTTCGTCGCCAACTTCAACAGCAACGACGTAACCGTAATCGGAGACGACGCGGTGGTTCGGACGATCTCTGTTGGGCAGGCACCCTGGTCCGTGCTCGCCGGTGACGGTACCGATGTCGCCTACGTCGCGAACTCTGAGGGTGGAAGCGTGATGATACTCTCCGCGGAGCAGCCGGAACCCACCGCAACAATCGACGGATTGGCAGGCCCACGCGGCCTGGCCCTCTCCGGTCAGACTCTCTACGTCGCCGAAGCCGATGCCAATAAGGTCCGCGTAATCAACCTGGACACCCGCGAATTGGCCGGGGAAGTAGCTGTCGGCCAGCGGCCCCAGGGCATGGCAATCGATCCGTCCCGGAACGAGCTATGGGTCACCAGCCTCGATGAAGCCACTGTTACCGTGGTAGATCTGGAAACCCTCACCGTCCTGGCGACCATTCCGGTCGGCCTTTCGCCTCTGCAGGTGGCCGTAGAGCCTTCCCGTCACCGCGCTTACACAGCAGACTCCTTCGGCGATAGCATCACAGTGATCGACACCGTGAGTCACGAGGTTGTCAATACTTACCGCGGTGTTCAACGTCCCTGGGACGTGGAGCCGGCAGAGGACGGCTCTTATATATATGTAGCTAACTCAGCTACCAGCGAGCTCGTCGTCCTCTCACCGGAGGATCTGGAGCCGGCCGACTAGCGTTCTGAGTTCGCGATCGCCGCGGGTTCGATCGCTGCCGAACTCGATCCGATTCCTTCGACCGACGCGCTTAGGCCGAACGCAGTGTTGGCCGCGGACGCACCTTTGCCAGCGCCGTGAGTACTCGCTCGCGCCAGGTGGGCACTGAGAAGCAGTGTCACTTTGCCGCTGCTCGCCTGTACCGATAGCGATAGCGTCCGGGTGCCGGAGCAAGCGCCACCCGGCGATGGCGCATCAGGCAGTACCGAGAACTTGCCGCCGTATGCCGACACGACTCCGCTGTCGCCGTCGTCCGCGCTGAGTCCCGGAGTATCGGGCACGAGCACAGCGGCATCGGGTGTGTCCTTCGCTGGGCCGTTCTGCGCGAAGACGATTACCTTTCCCCAGTCCTGAGTGCCCGAAAGAAAGTCGATCGCGGCGGCGCTACTGACTGAGCAGTTGAAGGTCAGGCTAACGCGATATGTCTGGCCAGAGCTCGCGTTCCACTGGACCAACACAGGCACCGTTTGACCTTCCTCGTAGCGTGCGGCGCGGCCGTTCATGCTCCCGAACCACCATGCTCCTGAAGTATTCGCCCACATCGCCGCGGCGACGGCACCCTGCGGTCCCGGCGCCACCGGCGGTGCCGGTGTACGCGTCGGGCTGGCTGTCGGCGATGGACTAACGCTCGGGCTTGCTGACGCAGAGGCGGTCGGGCTGGGTGTTGGCGTCGTGGATGGAATGCGTGTAGGTCTTGGGGTCTCGCTTGCTGGCGGGATCAGAGTAACGCGCGGAGATTCGGTCGGCGGCGCCACCACACCCCCGCCTTCTTCGCCGTCCGCCAGAGCGCTCACACCGACGATTACTCCGAGGACGATCGCCCCTGCCAGGCAGACCGCGGCCGCAAGTACCAGCATCGGGCTGGAATCCTGCGGGACTGTCGCTGCTCTCGGCACCGCGAGCGACCATCGCGGTCGCTCTCCTGACTGTGACCAGGCGACCGTATCCCTGGACCGCGGCCTGCGTGCGAAGGGTACCAGCCGGGACCAGCGGGTCACTGCGGCCAGCGTCCGGGGCCGGCCGGTGTGAAGTCTGTTTTGCAAAATCGGATGTTCGGGCGTTTGAGGAGCCTGAGAAACGGGTTCTGGCACCGGCTCCGGCGCCTGGGCATCCGCTGCCGGCATCTCGGACGGCGCCTTCAAAGTCCGCCGCAGGCGGGGCAGCCAGCCAGCGATGCCGGCAGCGACAGCAGCCAATGAGCTGCCAAACGCCGCCAGGTTGGCGCCCTTCCGCCGCTGGGGCTTCGCTGGCTCGGGCGCGGCGGGAGACTCCCAGCGCCATTCGTCGCCCTGGGAGCCGCGTTTTGCTACGAACTTGTCGCCGGAGTCGCTCATCGATCTGCCGCCATCTGGTTGCGCGCTAATGTTTGCCTGAGCGCATTCTAGACTCGGAGGCACGCAGCAGGGGAGGCATCCGACGGCAGATGTCTTTCAGGGAGCCGGACGCTCGCTCAGACACCCAGATAGGAATCTCTGGCGCTAAGGTTTGGGTGTAAATGACATCTATACAGGGTTAACTACGATCGTCATGCCTAAGCTCAGCGCGTAATTGAGGGCGTGAGTGGACATAAGGGCTGGATTTTTGGGGTGATCGCGAGTGGTTTTTGAGGGCGTGAGGCGGCGGCGAGAAAATTTTTGCGGTGATGCGACTAATCCGTCACCGGTGCGGACCGGAATTTGCCCAGGATCGGGGACCTCGAGGGGCCTCGCGGCCACCTCCCGGGGGCGATCAGGGCCCGGCTTTTCAACATCTTTACTTAAATGCCGGCCACGAGACGCTAAATCGGTTAACCTTTGCGCTTCTGCCTACGTTCCTTTGTATTGATATGAACGAAGCCTTTCTCGGGGAAGGAGAGTACATGCATGTAGAGGGGGTTGACTCGCGTCCAACGCCGATAGTACGTTGCATCACGATTGCCAAGCGATTCATGAAGCAATACCCATCCAACAGAAGCAGTAATTCAATAAGGAGGCTGAGATGACGCTAGCAGCGCCAAGATCTCGCCAGGGCAGGCTCACGCTTGTGCTGGCGATTCTTGCTGTCGGCGTGGCGGCGGCCATTGGTGCGTTCTCGTGGGCGAACCAGGCCAGCGCGCTGCCGAACACGACAGTATCTTGGTTCGCCGCTCCCGCCAGCGGAGCAGTGAACCCAGGCGATACACTTTTCTACGACGCCCACTACAACCTGCAGGGCGGCGGTTCGACAGGAAACACTGTCTTCACCGTAGACCTGCCAGACAACCTGACCAACATCACGGACTTTGGCTCGTCCTGTGGTGGAGGCGTCCTGGCAAACGGTGCCGGAAACGTATACACATGCACCGTCGCCGCTGGCGTAGCGGCTGGCCTGTACTTCATCCACGTTAGCGGGGACGCGCCCGCGTCCGGCTCAATCGGGTCCGCAGGCGCCAGTGTCTGCGACACCGTCAACTGTGAGCCGGCTTCCGGGTTCGTGGACAGCGGCACAACGCAGACTGTCAACGGCGTGACCTGCACTGGCGGGGGCACTTTCCTGGCCGGATCAAACCAGACTGTGACCTGCACGGTCCCGGCCGGTCTGACCTACTGCTCGGACAACGACGAGGCGGATCCCCGCACTTTCGTCGTGGGTGATATGCCGGTCGTCCTGGCCGGAGGGGCGACAATCGTCACTCCTCAGGCGGCTGGACTCGCCGCCGCAACCAGCTCGGACACTGCCACAGTTACCGTCACAGGTCCTGTTGGCGGCTCCGCCTCTGTCACGCTGAGCACCCACTTGTCGAGCAGCGACAATGGCCCAGCTGACTGCACGGCCACCGAGCCGGTGGTCGTCAACTTCGCGGGGCTTGTGGGTGTAGCGGGAGGCGCCGGTGGCGTGCTCCGGCACGTTGATGTTGACTGCGCCTCTGAGCGCGCGTCCGACGCGGGCGACAGCCACTCGAGCCCAGGGAGCGTAACGCCCGCCACGGGCGGCGACTACGGCTCTAACGTCCTTGGCTGTAACGGCTTGCTGAGCAACGCCAACATCTTCAACGGCAACAACGACGTCGATGGCTACGCCCTGGATGACCCGGACGACGCCATTGGCTCGGCTCACACGGTCTGCATCCTGAGCGGCGCCCTGACCTCGGCCGACAACGCCAACATCAGCTGGTCCGTCCAGCCGCAGGCTCTACACCAGGACCCGGCCGACCCGAACACCAACAAGATCGGCCTTGACGTCTCCGGTAACGCCAACCTTGAGCCTTGTGTCTCATGGAAGGTCGGCGACGTTGGCGTAGAGCAGAACATCACAGCGATCTACGTCCCGACCGGCGACACGATCTACTCCAACGGGGTTCGCAACACGACGCCGGGACCGAACTTCGGTCTCTGCCCCTACGACACCAGTGACGGCACCCTCTACGAGGTCTGCCAGCCGCTGATCAAGGAGTGGAACAGCATCGATGTGACCACTCTCGTCCAGGCGTCCGGCGCAGTCGGCTACGACGATGACCAGACAACCTATGACCTGGACGAGAACACCGGCGACCTGAGCAACTGGGGCGGCCGAGACGGCAACGACTGCAGCGGTGCCAGCGGCGACTTCTGTGGCCGCGCCAACCTCGACGGCGAGGTGGTAACCGCCAACGGCAGCACGTTCTTCCAGGCTCCCAACGCCGGCGGCTTCCTGATCGTGACCGGTAGGTCATTCATCGACTACACGATCGGCAGCCACATCAACTACGACGGCCCAGTCGACGGTGTGCAGCAGACATACAGCTTCGATGGCGACTGCGGCACCGCAGTGGTCGAGGTGCCGGGCGGCGTTCTAGGGAACCCTGCGAACGTCCCTGGTTCTTCCGTACTTCTCGGACCCGGTGACTCCGTCACGCTCATCACCAACAGCGACAAGGGTGTCGGCTTCACGATCTCTCCGGCTGACGACGGCTCGCTGACGTCAGATCCGGACAACGCTGACTGCGTTGATGGTGAATGCTCGAACATGAGCATCTCCACGGTCGAGTCGACCCTCTTCTTCAGCAATGACCCCGACACCGCAGCAGACGAAGACATAACCGTGTGCTTCGCCGCGGGTCCTGTGCCTGAGAAGCAGCCGCTGCTTGCCTGGGTTGGCCAGCGCGTCGTCCTCTCTCAGGACTGGACGGATGTCAATGGTGACTGCCCATGGTACCCAGGCCCTCGTGGCGACACGGGCCCCTTCTACGTCCGCTACCTGATCCAGTCCCCGAGCCCGGGCGCCATCAGCGATGTGCCGGGCGGTCTGCCCTCAGTTGAGAGTGGTCCGGACTACATCATTGTCCAGGTCAGCGACGCTGATAACTGCATTAGCCACGCCATCTACGAGTCCCAGAACCAGGGTCGCGTGGACGTGACCGCGCACGTGGTCGAGTTCCTTTCTCAGCCGCAGGCGACCGTCAACGTTGTCAGCCCTGAGCACGACTTCTGGTACTACTACATGAAGTTCGAGGACGCGACACTTACCGCCTCGGACACCGACGCTATCGTCTCCGAGGACGTAGACCTGACCGTGACGGTTCGCGGCTGGGTCCTCGCGGACAACTGCCCGGTCAAGGCCGCCGGCCAGGACAGCAACGGCCTGCTTCTGCCGGCCAACCGCTGCACCTTCCCGACGGACTGGGCACAGGTTGTCGGCGACGACGACCAGTTCGACATCCTTGGCGGCTCTCAGAGCTGCGGATCCAACTTCGCGGGTCCGTTCGGCACGCTGAGCGGCGTCCCGCCGGACGACTGCGGTGACGACAGTGTTGCTCCGCATGTTGACGGTGGCTTCCGCGAGTCCACCAAGTCGGACGGCCAGGTTACCGCTATCGACGCTCCGATGCCTCCGGCCGAGGTCACCTTCAGCCGGACCGGCTCTGGCTTCCTGCACGGAGTCGACAAGGCATCTGGTGAATACCAGGTGACCCACATTCCGGCAGAGCCGCAGATCGTTCCGGCCAGCCCTTACCTGTGGCACACCTGGACCGGCTCCGGCGAGCGCAGTGGTCTCTACAACTTCTGGACCGACTTCATCGGCGTCGGCGACGCAGTCGTCTCGTGCCCGGGTGACTCCCCGTGTGACGACGGTGTTGCCACCGGCGGCTTCGATGCAATCGCGGTCTACTCGGACAACGCTGGTGTTGCGATGGCCGCCATCAACGGCGACGCAGAGCTCACCTTCGCCGAGTGCGACAACAACCTGGCCGCACACCTGATCATCGAACCTATCGACGGTCACTACTGCGAGCAGAACGACATAGTCGGCACGTCCACGGTCAGCGCCAACGTTGACTACCCGGACAAGAAGCCGCACCAGGACATCGACGCCAGCTCGCCTGTCACGATCACGTGGCGGTGGGGCGGCATCAAGGACATCACGACGGCCCCAGGTGAGACCGTTGGTGGCGAGCCAATCTCCACCTACGTGATCCTCAATGTCCAGGACCGCGACGGCTTCTGCGACCCGAGCGACAGCCTGCACCCGGTCCTCGGCGAAATCGTCGAGTTCCAGATCGACCAGGGCGACGGCATCATCATCGAGGCCGAGGGTTCTGGCGTGATCTCCGGTGACCAGCGTTCGGCGACCACGGAGACCTTCGACACTGATGGCGACAGCCGGACCAAGGGCAGCCCGCCTGCGGACAGCTGCCAGGCCTGGATCCTGGTCAGCCACAGTCTCGGTGACCCGGTTGACGTTCGTGTGACGGCTCACGACCCAGAAGGGACGATCGAGTTCGACACGATCATCAGCACGACGCCCGCGCCGACGGCACCGCCTCCGACGCCAACACCGTTCAACATCACGGTGGTCTGGGGTAACACGGACTGCAGCGTGGACGGCATCAAGTCCCGTGACAGCCAGGCGATCCTCAAGCGGGTCCTCGAACTGCCCGAGCTGTCTCAGGACCAGCCGTGCCCAAGCATCGGCCAGATGGTCATCATCGGTGGCGAAGACTACCAGTGGGGTAACTTCGACTGCAGCGCAGACGGAGTTAGGGCCCGTGACAGCCAGGCCATCCTAAAGAACGTCCTTCAGCAGACTGCTCTGTCTCAGACAGAGGAATGCCCGGACGTTGGTTCGGATGTAGTTCTCGAACCGGTAGCCATTCCGTAGAGAGCAGTATGATGAGGGGGCGGGTAACACCGCCCCCTCATCAGGATCATTACAGATGAGCAACCAACGAAGCAGATACTCACCTGAAGAAGGAGGAGAATCCATGACCAAGCAGCTCACGCAAGGTCTCGGTGGCATCACTCTGGTAGTGATCGCTGCTGCGGCCGCGCTCCTGCTCTTCGCCTCTACGGCGTTGGCAGCGGGCACAGTAGTCGGCGAGACCAAGACGGTTGCTGCCGGCGGCCAGGCGGTTGTTAAGGTCCAAGCCACCAACGCTTCCGGCGGTATCGGTAGCTGGACGATTGACGTCGCGGTCCCGGCCGGCACTCTCGGCACTCCCACCTGCGCCAACCTGGCGTCCGGTGGTGACTGCAACGTGATCGGCAACAACACCGTCCGCTTCGCCGGTTCAGTCGGTAGCGCTTCCGGTCTCACCGGTACTGTCGACATCGGCACGGTCACTGTGACCGCGGGTTCGTCACTGGCCGCCGGCCAGTGCGCAGACCTCGTGATCACTGCGGGCGAGCTGAACGACCAACTCGGCGCTGCGATCAACCCGACGGTCACCAACGGTAAGGTTTGCGTCCAGGCCGCGGCTACGTCGCCGGCCGTGACGCCTTCCCCGACGGCAGCTCAGCTGCCCTCCACCGGTGGCCCGACGGACAGCTCCGGCCCCAGCAGCCTTGTCTGGCTGCTCGCCGCTGCTGGCCTGATCGTGGTCTCCAGCGCAGCGTGGGCCTTGAGCCGCGCTCGCCGCGAGATCTAGTCCCAACCAGGACTGACAAGAGGGCCCCGACGGGAAGTCGGGGCCCTCTTCGATTCCGGAGCGTGTAAACAAATCTTTCCCGGGTTCTTGTATTGACAGCGTTCCTATTGCTGCAACGATTTGGTAACATTGGCGCTCAGTAAAAGCGTGCATGGAAAACTTAGCCGTCCGAACTGCCAGCACCTCTATGAATAGTTCAGGAGGCCCGCAATGAGCCACATCAAGTCAGCATGGTTTAGGCCCGCAATCGCCCTGCTTGCTGTAGTCGCCGTGTCGGCACTATGGATCGCGGGAACTACCGGTCCCGCAGTCGCAGGTAACCCTGGCAATGTCTCGATCTCTCCGGCCAACGCGCAGGTCGGTGTCGGCGGGACTACGACCGTCGACGTCAACGTCACGGCGCCGGACGGCGGCCTCGGCGTGTTCATCATTGAGATTGGCTACGACCCGGATGTCGTCCAGGTTGACGTTCTCAACAACAATCCCAACTGTCAGTCCCTCGAGGTCCCGAACCCGGCTGGCCCCGGCAACGTCGTACAGGCAAACGGCTGCGACGCCAAGGATGATCCGCCGACCGGTGGTGAAGACGACACAGCCGTCGCATTCGGTGCCTGGATAAAGAATGTTGATGGAACAGCCACAGGATGGACTGGTACCAATACCGTGGCCAGGTTTACCTTCCGCGCTGTCGGCAGTGCGGGACAGTCGAGCCCGCTCACAGTCAGCGTCTGCGAAGACTGCTTCATAAGGCCGAACACATCACAGGCGACTCCCAACACCGTTAACGGAAACATAGAGATCATCGCCGGCACGCCGCAGATCTGGGGTAACGCGGACTGCAGCGCAGACGGCATCCGCTCACGCGATGGACAGGCCATCGGAAAGTTCGTGCTGCAGGGCACACCGCTGTCCCAGACCGAGCCTCCTCCGTGTCCTGACGTGGGACAGGCCGTAACGGTCAACGGCGCACCACAGACCTGGGGTAACTGGGACTGCAGCGCCGACGGCGTTCGCTCTCGCGACGGCCAGGCGACCGGAAAGTTCGTGCTGCAAGGCACTCCTCTTTCGCAGACGGAGCCCCCGGACTGTCCGGACATCGGCGCGACAGTCACTGTGTCTTAGGAGAACGACCTGATCGCTCGCCGTAGGGGAGCGCCCCGCGTGAAGAGAAACATCTGGCTCCAGCTGGCAGCACCGGCTGGGGCCTTCGCTTTGCTCGCAGTCATCGTTCTCGCCGCACCTTCGCCTGCATTCGCTGAGGACAATGTCGTCCGCATCGATCCTTCCGGTGTTGAAGTCGCTCCTGGCGGTTCGTTCACTGTTGCATTGATCGACGATCCCACGCCGGCAAGCACGGCCATCTGGGCTATCGACGTCGCCTTCGACCCTGGTGTCATCACCGTAGGGGACCCCGATCGTGACTGTGACTCGATCAACACGCCGCCGGGTGCGATTGGCGCCTTCGACTGCCGCACAATCGATGCGAACAGTGATGGCTCGCTCGATACCGTTAAGGTGCTTGGCGTTGTGCTGTTCACGGGCACGCAGACTGGCCTGGTAAACGAGAGTACGCTGGCTGACATAAAGTTCGCCGCTATTGGTGACCCGGGCGAGTGCAGCGATCTTCGCCTGCGCATCCGCAGTCACGCGGACAAGGACGGCAACGAAACCGGCGCGCGAGTGCAGGACGGGCGCGTGTGCATCCAATCGGATGCGCCGCCCAGTGGTACCGAATCGCCCGTTCCTGTGACGCCGCGCACGTCGGAGCCCACGGAGCCGGCCGGAGCCGGCCAGACCGTCGGTGTGCCTACGCTGCCAGGCAGCCAGCAGAGCAGCTCACCAGGCCAGACCCAGCCCAGTGACCAGCCGGGTGGGGGAGGCGGCTCTCTGAGCCCCTCAGGACGTACCAGCGTGCCCATCGGGGATCCGGACGACCCCGAGGATGACGGCGGTACGAGCCCGTTTGTCTGGATAGCAGCCGGATTGATCGTTGCAGTGCTTGCGGCCGGTATCGCCTGGTCGCTGGTGCGCCTGCGCGGCTTCAAGCCGCCCGCTGACTCGCCGCCTAATTAGCGCCGCAAGTACAGCCGCCCGCACAGCCACCGCAGCCACCCATACCGCCCGCCGGTTCCACGGCGCCGTATTCGTCCTTCGTCAGGGCGGCAAAGCGTGACATAACCCGATGGGACGACCCGTGGCCCTTTGGGCAGGGCGCCGGCTCATCCATGTGACTCACCGAACGCAGCGCCTCGAACTTCGTCTCGCACCTGTCGCAGACGTATTCGTAAACGGGCACAGGCCTACTCCAGGTAGTCCTTCAGCTTCTTGCTACGGCTCGGGTGGCGCAGCTTGCGCAGCGCCTTTGCCTCTATCTGGCGGATGCGCTCGCGCGTCACGTTGAACTCGCGGCCTACTTCTTCCAGCGTTCGGCTGCGCCCATCTTCTAGTCCGAAGCGAAGGATTAGTACCTTCTGCTCGCGCGGCGTCAGCGTTGATACCACTTCCTGCACCTGCTCCTTCAAGAGCTGGTGCGAAGCGGCCTCCGCCGGCGCCATCGTGCCCTGGTCCTCGATGAAGTCACCCAGGTGGGAGTCCTCTTCCTCACCGATTGGCGTCTCCAGGGAGACCGGTTCTTGCGAGACCTTGATGATCTCCCGCACCTTGTCAGGCTGGATCTCCATCCCCTTGCCGATCTCTTCGCTGGTCGGCTCGCGGCCGTACTCCTGCACCAGCCGCCGGCTGATGCGCACCAGCTTGTTGATCGTCTCAACCATGTGGACGGGGATCCGGATCGTGCGTGCCTGATCGGCGATCGCGCGGGTGATCGCCTGGCGGATCCACCACGTGGCGTACGTGCTGAACTTGTACCCCTTCCGGTAGTCGAACTTTTCGACCGCGCGGATCAGGCCGATGTTGCCCTCCTGGATCAGGTCGAGCAGCGACATCCCTCGCCCGATGTACTTCTTCGCTACGCTGACCACGAGTCGCAGGTTTGCTTCTGTCAGGCGCTTCTCGGCCTGGTAGCCCTCTTCCTTCAGTCGGTTAAAATGCGCCTTTACCTCGGCCTCGCGCTTGTTCAGCCTATCGGCCAGCTTTGGGATCGGTTCCGCCAACTTCTTCGGTGACTGCAGAATAACCAGCGCATAGCCGACAAACTCCGGTTTCGGCACGTGTGTGGCGATTGATACGCGGACCGGAACCCGTTCCGCGGTTTCCTGGTCGAGCTTCATCCCGATGCGGATCTTCTCGACCATCTCCAGGTCGAGCTCGCCGTCCACTACCTTCCGGAACCGCTCGTCAGCGAACATATCGGGCGGGGACAGGCGATTGATCCCCAGCTCCTTGCCGATGATGCTAATCGGCTTTCGCAGTGAGTACAGGTCCTTCATGATCCGCGCCAGCACATCTACCGCTCGCGCATTGCGCCCGGTCTCCTCAAAGTGCATCTCTTCGAGTGCGGTGATGTACTCGCCCTCTTCCATTGAGCGGGCAAGGCGCTTCTCGTCATCAGCGGTGAGCAGGCTCACTTTCCCGATCTCGCGAAGGTACATGCGGACTGGATCGTCGATGCCTTCTTCCAGCTCGGCGTCGGAGACTTCCGGTTCCGCTTCCTCAAGCTTGTCCGGTTCGCCCCACTCCTCGAGCTCCAGCGTTCCCTTAGCGGTGACGCGGGGAGCTGCGACGACGTCATCGTCCGTGTCGCCGGCGATCGTTACTGGTTCCGCGTCGTCATCTTCGGAGGCGTCCGCGTCCACGTCCGCCTCGTCGGCAACATCGTCGAGCAGATCGTCGCCCAGGCGGGCACGACGAGCGTGCCGCCGCTGGTATACTTCGTTGTCTTCTTGCAGGTGATCAACCATCAGTGCTCATCTCCACTGCCTGCCTGCTCTCGTCGGCCGTTTCCACGTCGCTTTCGAAAGTCAGGCGGCCATCTCTCCTATCTCTCTTGTGTAACTCCCAACCAATCTCCATATCACGCCGCAGCAACTGCTGCAATTGCTCCGAAGCGGGGAGGCCCGTCGTCGTGCCCCCTTCACCGGCTGCCTCGGGCGTCTGATCGCCCGTTCGACTGAACGAGGACGGCTGCTCCTGCTCCTGCAAGTCTGCTATCTGCGCTGCTATTGCTTGCTTTTCCGCCATTAATCGGCGCTTATTCAGCTTTTCCACGCAGTCTCGCAGAGCTTCAGCCGCCTCCTTCTCCGACGAAAGAGGGAGTTTCCATAATAATAGACGCTCGAAATAGTCCAAAAGTTCTGCCGGGAGCGCTGATTCTAGCACATTTTCGTTGCAATTTCGCCATATCTCGTACGTCCGCTGAGCTTCTACCTCCCAGAAAAGCCCTTCCGGCACCTCCAAACCATCCTCCCGCAGCTGTGGCCACTGAACCAGCAGCGCCAGCAGGAACGCTTCCCTGGGATCTTCCTTCGAGGGCCGAGCGGGCGCCCTCCGTGGCTGCTGCCGAACCGGCATCTGCCGCGCCGGCAACGCAGGCCTGACTGGCTTCAGGTCCTCTTCGTTGACTTGCGTCAGACGGGCGACTCTCTGCAGGTAGTGGCTTCGGATGACCATATCATCGATCACGCCCACCAGCTTCATCATCTCCTTCGCGGCATCAGCCTTCCCCTGCGGTGTCGCCAGGTCATGGCTCCCTGCGATCCGATCCAGCCAGAAGTCGATGTACGGTCGCGCCTCATCGACCAGCCGATGCCAACTCTCCGGCTCTTTCCGGATCAGATCATCCGGGTCCTTCCCGAATGGTAGTGCTGCCACCAGCAGTCCAGCGTCGGCTTGTCGTTCAACCGGCGCATGCGCCATGAACGCGTCGCGGTTCCCAGTAACGTGCTCTGTTGCTGCATGCTCCTCGGCAACCCGCTGCATTGCGTCTTTGCCAGCAGCGTCGGCATCAAGAACCAGCACGATCTTCTCGGCCAGCTTCTTCAGGATCCGGTACTGCCGGTCCGTCAGCGCCGTCCCCATCTGCGCGACAACATTTGTGTAACCGTTCTGGTGTGCCGCAATCACGTCCATGTAACCTTCAACGATCACTGCACGGCCTTCGCGCTTCATTGCCTCGGCCGCCTTGTGCAGGGCGTAGAGCGTGCCGCTCTTGTCGAACAACTGCGTCTGCGCCGTGTTGAGATATTTCGGAACGGCGTTCGCGTCCAATGCTCTCGCTCCGAAGCCAATGACCCTGCCCTTCGCGTCCCACAGCGGGAACATCAGGCGGTCCCGGAAGCGGTCTCGCGGACCGTTGTCCCCCTGAAGTGCCAGACCGGCCTGCAGGACCTCTCGGTCGCGGAAACCAAACTTCCTCAGGTATTCGAGGAGTCCCTCCCATGCCGGCAGGCTGTACCCCAGCCCGAACGCTCTTATCGTCGCCTCGTCCAGCCCGCGCTTCTCGATGTACTTCTTGGCTGGCCGGCCGGCGTCCGTTCCCAACTTCGACTGGAAGTACGCCGATGCGGCCTCATTCGCGTCGTACAGGCGCTTCTTGGCGCGGTCTTCCTGCTCTGAGACGGCCCGCTCTTTCAGCTTTACCCCTGCACGTTCGGCCAGCATCCGCAGCGCCTCGCCGAACTCGATGCCTTCGCGCTTCATCACAAACGAGATCACATCGCCGCCTGTGGCGCAGGCGCCAAAGCAGTGCCATGTCTGCCGCTCGGGGTTCACGATGAACGAAGGTGTCTTCTCCGGGTGGAAGGGGCACGGCGCCTTAAAGCTGCGCCCTGCTTTCTGTAACTGCACCGACTGCCCGATGATATCGACGATATCGAGGCGAGCCTTTACTTCTTCGATCTCACTCATTTGAGGCAAACTCCGCTACCGGAAGGGTTATGGAGGTGCGCCGGGGCGGGCGCACACTATAACAACTGGCGGACCGCCCATCGGTTACGGCCCTCATAAAGCTCTCCCCGTCACGAACTTCACCTCTTCTCCCATCCTGGCAGCTATCGCCAGCGCATACCCATCTGTCATCCCTGCGACATAATCCGCGGCGCGGCGCCACGGTGGGTCGCCTTCAATCACGAACTCGCTCTGGATCTCCACTGGATGCTCCAAAAAGTGCCGGTACAGCCGCCGCACGACGTGCTTCGCCTGTTCGGCCTCCTCTTGCCTCGACTCCAGCAAGTACACGCGCTGGAACATGAACTCTCGCAACACGTTCGCCGCAGAGCGCACCATATCGCTCATCTGGATGCGCGGCCTGCCCTCTGGCGCTGGCACCTCACCTGTCGCTGCCCACGAGGCTCGCACAATATCGCTCACGAGCGTGTCGATCCGCTCTGCGTGCTTCTTGCCCAGCGTCTGTGTGACCGCTCGCGGGAGTTCCCCCTCCGCGATCAGCCCGGCGCGGATCGCATCTCCGATGTCGTGGTTCATGTAGGCGACCGCATCTGATAGCTTGACGATTTGCCCTTCGAGTGTCATCGGCGTTCCCCACGCTTCTCCCATGATGTCTTCGCGCATCTTGGACGAGTTCACGATGCCGTCGCGCACCTCCCAGGTCAGGTTCAAGCGCTCCAGTTTCTCCACGACGCGCAGGCTCTGCTCCGCATGGCGGAAACCCTCCGGCACCACGTCTGCAAGTGCTTCCTCGCCTGCGTGCCCGAACGGCCCGTGCCCGATGTCGTGAGCCAGCGCTGCCGCCTCTGCCAGGTCCTCGTTCAGGTTCAACGCCCTGGCAATCGTCCGCGCAACCTGGGCCACTTCCAGAGTATGCGTAAGCCGCGTCACAAAATGATCGCCCACCGGAGCGATGAACACCTGGGTCTTGTGCTTTAGGCGCCGGAACGCCTTGCAATGGATGATCCGGTCCCGGTCCCGCTGGAACTCGGTGCGCACCGGCGACGGGGCAAGCGGTTCCTCGCGACCGCGGCTCTCCGCGCTCTTCGCTGCGTAGGGCGAAAGCGACCGCTCGCGCTCCTCGAGGCGGCGTCTTACTGCCGATAGGTCAAATGTAGACAACAGGCTCTCCAGCCCAGTCTAGCGCTGCGGCTCCTTAACTCCCCTGCCTGTCTGTCACAGATATGTGGGAGGCCTGTGGGACACCCTGATTTTCGTGTGGAGAACCGTTGTTCTGCGTCCTCGCGGGCTCCCCTCTACACGTCACGCTGATGTTCGCCGAGGGCGGCAGCGGCCGCGGCCAGCCGCGCGACGGGGACACGCAGCGGCGAACAGGAAACGTAGTCGAGCCCGACGCTGTGGCAGAAGGCAATGCTCTGCGGGTCGCCGCCATGCTCGCCACAGAGGCCAAGCTCCAGGCCCGGGTTGGACGCCCGGCCCTCCTGCGAGGCTATAGATATCAGGCGGCCCACGCCAGCTTCGTCGATCGTCGCAAACGGGTTCTGCGGAAGGAGGCCCTGCTCCAGGTAAAACCCGAGGAATTTCTCCTCCGCGTCGTCGCGGCTAAACCCGAAGGTCATTTGCGTCAGGTCGTTCGAGCCGAAGGAGAAGAAGTCTGCTTGCTCCGCCAGATCTCCGGCGACGAGCGCCGCGCGCGGCAATTCGATCATTGTCCCGAACGGGATGCCATCGTGACCCAGCGATTGTCCCATCTGCACGGCGATTTGTTCGAGCCGTGTACGCAGCGAGACCAGCTCGGCCTTTCCCATCACCAGCGGCATCATGATCTCTGGCCGCGGATCGAGGCGTTCTTCTTTGAGGCTCCTCGTGGCGGCGATGATGGCGCGTACCTGCATTTCGTAGATGGCAGGATACGTGAGTCCGAGACGAGAGCCACGGTGGCCAAGCATCGGATTGCTCTCGCGAAGCTTCTTCGCTTCCTCCACAAGGTGTTCTTTTTCAGCCACGTCTGAGGCGGAAGCGCCTGAGGAGCGTGCGTTCGTTGCTTCCTCGGCCAGGTCCTCCAGTGGCGGCAAAAACTCATGCAGTGGAGCATCCAGCAGTCGGATCACGACCGGCAGACCATCCATCGAGCGCAGGATGCCGATAAAGTCCGCAGTCTGGTACTCCTCCAGTTTGGCCAGTGCTTCGCGGTACCCCAACGCCTCCGCATCCTTGTGGAGAGCAGACTCAGCTTCCTTGACGTGGCCCGCTAGTTCGGCATTAACGCCGCCGGCCTGCTGAAGAGCCAGGCCTGCATCTCGAATGTCCTTCTCCAATTTCGCGACGTGGCCGGCGCTCATCAACATCCTCTGGACGAAGGGCATGCGATCCGCCTGGAAGAACATGTGCTCCGTGCGGCAGAGGCCGATGCCGTGCGCCCCGAATGCACGGGCCTGCGCGGCATCAGCCGGCGTGTCAGCGTTGGCGCGTACGGCCAGGCGACGAGTCTCGTCCGCCCACTCGAGGAGGCGGCGCAGCTCATCGTTGTTGCTGATATCCGGCGGAATGGTGTCGATGCGTCCGGCGAACACTTCCCCGGTGAAGCCGTCGATACTGATGTCGTCGCCTTCGTTGATCGTCATTCCGTTCACTGACATCTGCTTCCGCTCCACGTCCACATGCAGCACCGAACAGCCGACGACGGCGGGCTTCCCGATGCCGCGCGTGACGACTGCGGCGTGGCTGGTGCGCCCGCCCCTGCTCGTGAGGACAGCAGCTGCGCGCAGTATCCCAGGCATATCGTCGGGGCTGGTCTCCGGGCGAACGAGGATTACCTCACTGCCGAGCTCCACCGCTGTGGCGGAATCGAAGACGGCGCGGCCTGTAGCAGCTCCGGGAGAGGCGTTCAGGCCAGTGCCTAGGACGCGCCCATCGGCGAGGGCGCGCTGCTTGGCCTCGTCGTCGAAAAGGGGTACGAGCAATTGCGTGAGGTCAGAGGGCGGCACGCGGAGGATGGCGTCTGCTTTGGTGATCAGGCCCTCGTCGGTCATGTCCACGGCCATCTTCACTGCGGCCTGGGCCGTGCGCTTCGCCGAGCGAGTCTGAAGCACGTATAGCTTGCCATGTTCGATCGTGAACTCGATGTCCTGGGCGTCGTGGAATACGGTTTCTAAGTTCTGGCAGTACCTGAGCAGCTCTGCGTGAGACGCCGGCATCTCTGTTGCCAGCTCGGCGATTGGCCGCGGGGTGCGAGCGCCGGAGACGACGTCCTCGCCCTGGGCGTTTGCCAGGTACTCGCCATATAGCTCGCGTACCCCGGTGGCGGGATCGCGGGTAAAGCAAACGCCGGTGCCGCTGTCCCAGCCGCTGTTTCCGAACACCATCGCCATGATGCTGACCGCTGTACCGAGGTCGTGTGAGATCCCCTGGTATTCGCGATAGGCGGTCGCTCGCGCGTTATTCCAGCTATCGAACACGGCCCGCACGGACAGTTCCAGTTGCTTCCAGGGATCGTCCGGGAACGGATGCGGCCCGGACTTGACGTAGCGTTCGAACTGCTCGACCACTACTTCCAGGGCGCGCTCATCGAGTTCAGCATCCGAGGCGGCGCCGTGCGCCTGTCGAGCCTCGTGCAGAATCTTTTCGAACGGCTCCGGGTCCAGGTAGAGGGCGACCTTTCCGAACAGTTGAAGGAATCGGCGATACGAATCAAGCGCGAAGCGGCGATCACCGGTCGCCTGCGCGAAACCCGGGAGTGTTTCCGCGGTGAGCCCGAGGTTGAGGATGGTATCCATCATCCCGGGCATCGAGAACTTGGAGCCGGAGCGGACGGACACCAGCATCGGTGCAGCCGGATCGCCGAAGCGCCTTCCAACGGCGGCTTCGATCACGGCCATCTCACGGCGGACGGAATCCATCAGGCCGTCCGGGAGTTTTCGGTCCAGCCGGTAGTACTCGCGGCAGGTGTCCGTGCTGATGACGAAGCCGGGCGGGACAGGAAGCCCCAACCCGGCCATCTCGCAGAGGTTGGCTCCCTTGCCACCGAGCAGGTCGCGCATGCCGGCGTTGCCTTCGTTGAAGCGGTAGATGTACTTCACAGCGGTCGTCAATTGGTCCTCCATATAGGCTGGGTGCTACCCTGCCACCTCCTCCGCGCCGCCACGAATTATCCCGCGCAGGTAAAACATCTGCAAACTGAAGCGCATTTCATCGATATAGGGCGCATAGCGAATTTGTGGACGGTTTTCCGGAATTGCTTGCCCTCTGCACCTCTGAGTCGGCTAGGGGCGGTCCTGTTGGCGCTGGAGTCGAGTTTGTGTGGCAAATCAGGTGCTCACAGAGGATGGGAGCGGTGGTCGACGTGTACATGGTAGACGAATGCCGGCCCGCCCCGGAGATCCTTGGCAGGATCACTCGACCGTGACGGTCTTCGCGAGGTTGCGGGGCTGGTCGACGTCGCAGCCGCGGCGGACGGCGACGTAGTAGGAGAAGAGCTGTAGCGGGATCGAGGTCAGCACAGGGGCCAAGAGGGGTGAGATTTCCGGGACGTAGATCACGTCTTCTGCTTTCTCCGCGAGTTCGCTATCGCCGACGGTGCCGATGGCCACTACGCGTCCTTCGCGCGTCCGGACCTGCTCGATGTTGCTCATCATCTTGTCGCGCAGCCCGTCGCGGGGACATAGCGCGAAGACGGGCATCTCGCGGTCGATCAGGGCGATCGGGCCGTGCTTCATCTCGCCGGCGGGGTAACCCTCGGCGTGTATGTAGCTGACCTCTTTCAGCTTGAGCGCGCCCTCCATCGCGACGGGGTACTGGTAGCCACGCCCGAGGAAGAGGAAGTTCTGGCTCTTCCAGTAACGCTGCGCCAGACGCTCAACCTGCGGTTCGAGCTTCAACGTTTCGCCTGCTAGACTGGGCAACCGCGATAGCGGCTCGAAATGGCCGGCGATGCGCTCGCGGTCGGCGATGCCGCGTTCCTGGGCGAGGTAGCAGGCGAGCAGGTAGATCGCCGTGATCGATGCGGTGTACGTCTTTGTACTGCAGACGCCGATCTCAAGCCCGCAGCGTGTGTGCACCGCGCCGTCGGAGGTACGGCTGGCCTGGCTGCCGGGCACGTTAGTGATCGAGACGAGGAGAGCGCCCTTTCGTCGGGCCTCCTCCATCGCCGCTAGGGTGTCGACGGTCTCACCGGACTGGGTGACGGCGATAACCAGCGTGTCGGGGCCGATCAGGGGCTCGCGGTAACGCATCTCGGAGGCGTTGTCGATTTCAGCGGGCAACTGGGCGATCTTCTCGATGAAGGCGCGGCCGACCATCGCCGCGTGCAGGCTGGTGCCCATGCCGACCATGACGACACGGCGGATACCGGCGAGTTGTTCCGGGGTCAGGCGCATGTCATCGAGTTCCACGCGTCCTTCGCCGAAGAGGGCGCGGCCGCGGATAGTGTCAAGAATGCCCTCCGGCTGCTCCGCTATCTCCTTCTGCATGAAGTGCTTGTAGCTGCCCTTCGCCGCAGAGAGCGGGTCCAGATGGATTGTCTCGGGCGCGCGCTCGATCGAGACGCCATTGTGCGTGTAGGTCACTTCGCCGGCGCGGACACGCGCGGTGTCGCCGTGCTCCAGGAAGACAAGCTTGCGTGTGTGCGGCAAGAGCGCAGGCAGGTCGCTGGCGATGAAATTCTCGCCGGTGCCGTAACCAATGACGACGCCACCGGCGTTTCCGATGCGCCCGGCGACGACGGTGCCGGGCTCCGCCTTGCTCATCGCGAGGACGGCGTGGGCGCCGGTGAGTTGCTTCATAGTGGCGATCAGGGCACCGTGCAGGTCGGTGCCGGTCTTGATCTGCTCTTCGAGAAGGTGCGGGATGACCTCGGTGTCTGTCTCCGACACGAACTTGTGGCCGGCTGCAACCAGCCGCTGCTTGATCTCACCGTGGTTCTCGACGATGCCGTTGTGAATGACCACCAGATCACCGGAGCAGTCGGTGTGCGGGTGGGCATTGACGTCCGAGGGGCGGCCGTGGGTGGCCCACCGCGTGTGACCGATACCCTGCTTGCCACGCGGCCACTTCTCCTCGAGAAGGGACGCCAGGCCGGAAAGTTTTCCCTCCCGTTTGTGGACGGACAGCTCGCCGGAGTGCTCCAGTACGGCAATGCCGACGCTGTCGTACCCGCGGTATTCAAGCTTGCGCAGCCCGTCGATGAGAATCGGGGCTGCTTCGTCCTCACCTACGTAGCCGATGATCCCGCACATGCAAGCCTCCCTGGATTATCGCGGGTGGGTGCCACCTGCGATTCGTTCAGTCAGCTATGAGAACGCATCAACTTCGTTGCGGTTCCGTTTGTCGCCGTAACGACAACTCACTCCGCTACCGTAAACTCGAATGTTACCTCAGCCGGTCCGCCTTCCGTCCAGTAGTCGGCTGGCTTGAACCGCAACGAGTAATCTCCCGCCGGGTCAGCATCCACCAGGAACCGCAGGTACAAGTCCTCCGTAGCGATGCCGTCCACGCTCCCCGGGAGCGAACCCAGGCCGCTTCCGTCCACAGGCACTGCATTCCCGTTTGGCTTCGTCAGAGCAAAGTCCTGCGGGAAGACGTTCCAGTTGCCGTTCTTACGGCTCAGAGCGTCGAAGTTCAGGGTCAGCGCCCGGTCGCCCTCGTCCACCTGGCTCCACTGGACCGGTACGTCATAGCGAAGCTCGGCACCGGTGAAGTTCAGATCGATCAACGCGACCGATGCCGTGCCGGTCAGGGTCACTTCTTGTGGGGCCAGTGCGATCAGGTCGCCAGCTGTTGGCGCAAATGGCACCTCCGCTCGTGTCTCATCACCGGAACCAACCACCAGCTTTGCTTGTTCGTAGTCGAACTCCTCGTCGATGTTGAAGATCAGCTCGCCCTCGCCGGTCAGGCCGCTGCCCACGGTCGGCGCGTCTGTGCTGAAGTTCAGCGAGTAGTTCTTCGTCCCCTGGACTATCGACATCTCAGGGGCGAAGCTGAATTCGGAATCTCCATTGTTGGTGAACGTCCCTTCGATCGTCAGGAAGTAGTTAATCTCGTCGCTAAAGACACCCTCCTCCTGCGTCTCTACGCTCCCTTCACCTAGCTCGACTTCGAAGCCAGAGTGGTAGAAGGTCTCGTTTATCTGGAACGTCAGTCCGTCAAGCGGGTCACCATCCGTGCCGCCGTCGTCCACACCGTCGTCTCCATCGCCATTGTCGGTCGGTGCGGTGGTCCGCCCACCGCCATCGCCACCGTCGTCGTCACCGCCACCACCGCCGCACGCCGTCGCAACGACGAGGGTTGCCAGGAGCAGGCAGCACATAACATGGAACAGCCAGCTTCGTTCGCTAATCATTACAAACCTCCGGGGCGTCTACGCTATGCTCGCTCGGAGTACATCATAGCTACCGGTAGCTATGCGGGCGAATTAGCCCGCAATAACCCTAATTCGATCAACCACGGCCTCTACGGCCGAATCTGGAGTGGACGCTCCCGCCGTCACACCGACACGCTCGCAGCCTGCCAGCCACTCCGGCTGCAGTTCATCCGCCGTCTCGATGTGGTGCGCTGGCGTACCTTCCTCTTCGACGACCTCCACCAGGTGGCGAGTGTTGGCGCTTGCTCGCCCACCGACGACGATCATCACATCCACTTCTTGCGCCAGTTCTCGCGCCGCGACCTGCTGGTTGGAGGTCACATTGCATAGCGTATTGATCAGGCGCAGCTCCGTGATGTCGTTCACATGCTCCGTCATGACTTGGGCGACGAACTGCGCGAAACGCTCTGGTGTCTGCGTTGTCTGGCTGATTATCGCCACCCGGTTCGGGAACGGGTCGGGCAGTGGATCGCCGTCCCGGACAGGGACCGCTTTGTCACCCGCCCATCCGAGGACCCCCCGCACCTCGCGGTGCTCGGGGTCACCGAAGACCAGCACCGTGAAGCCCTGTTCTGCCATCCGCCGCGCCCAGCGCTGCGAGCGAGTCACGATGGGGCAGGTCCCGTCGATTACCTCGGCGCCGGTCGACTTCACTTCTTCGAGTATCTGCGGTCCGACTCCATGCGCTGTTATGGCCACTGGCTTGGAGCTGTCCGCGGGCTTCACGCCCAAGCGCACGCCCTTCCCCTCGAGGCTTTCGACAACCTGCGGGTTGTGGACGATCGGGCCGACGCTGATGATCTCGCCGTACTGCTCGGCGGCATTCTCCATGATGTCAATCGCCCGCCGGACGCCCCAGCAGAAGCCCATGTCCTTTGCCAGCATGATTTCCATGGCTATTCCATTATGACAGTGGTTGGTGGCTGGTGGTCAGTGGACAATGGCTAGCTTTCGTCGCTGGCTACGGCTGAGACATCGGGTTTAGCCACGCTGGCGCCTTCGGCGTAGACGCCGCGGTACTTCTCGGGCAAAATCGCCGCGATCGACTTCATGATCGTCACCGTCGCCTCCGCCACATCCTCGCGCGAGATTTTGGTCTTCTTCGTTAGCGAGAACGGCTTGCCGAAGCGGACGTAGGCATGTGTGCGGCCGATGAGGGCCCGCGGCAGCTTGACGTTCTCGGTGCCCCAGATTGCCACGGGCAGGATCGGTACGCCCGTGCGTAGCGCCAGCAGCGCGGAGCCCGGTTCGCCCGGCCGCAATGCACCGCTCTTGCTCCGGGTACCCTCCGGGAACATGCCCAGCGCCCAGCCTTTCTTGAGTGCTCGCTCGCACAGTCGCAGGGCGTGCAGGTCGGCCTCGAACCGGCGCACTGGGATCATGCCGGCCATCTTGAACATCGCTCCGATGATCGGCGTCTTGAACCACTCGATCTTCGTCAGCCAGTAGATGCGCCGCGGTATCGTGCCGGTCAGGATCGGTGGGTCCGCGTTGTTCAGGTGGTTGCAGACGATGATGATCGGTCCGCGCTTCGGCGTGTTGTCCCGATCGATGACCTTGACCGATGTCACGAAGAACAGCAGGGACTTTACCCAGGCCAGGTTCAGGTAATAGAAGAGGCCCTTGAAGAAGTTCACGCTGCCTCTTCTGCCAGTTCCAGCGCCCGCGTCAGTACTTCTTCTTCTGTCATCCCGTCCGTTTCGATGACCACCGCATCATCCGCCGGCTTCATCGGCGAGATATCACGCCCGCTGTCGATCTGGTCGCGCCTGCGCAAGTCCTCCAGAACCGCCTCCTCGCTCGACTCGTGCCCGACCTGCACGAAGTCTCTGTGCCGGCGTCGGGCGCGCTCCTCGAGCGATGCGTCCAGGTACAGCTTGAGCGGCGCGTCCTTCAGCACCACGGTGCCGATGTCGCGGCCCGCCATAACGATACGCCCCTTCTTGGCGATCTCCCGTTGCCGCCGCACGAGTGCCTCGCGCACGCCTGCCACCCGAGATACGGCCGAGACATGCTCGTCCACCTCTGGTGATCGCAGCCGGCCGGTGACGTCCTTACCATCGATGCGGATTCGTGCCGTTTCGTCTGAGCCCGGGACAGGCAGCACCACTCTCATGTCGATCGTGTTTGCCAGCTTTTCGAGGCCTTTCGCATCGTGCGGTTCGGTGCCGCGCTCCAGCGCAGCCCAGGTTATCGCGCGGTACATTATCCCCGTATCGAGAAACCGGTACCCGAGCCGCTTCGCCAGCGTCCGTCCCACGCTCGACTTTCCGGAAGCGGCCGAACCATCCACGGCAATCCACGTCGGCGCGCGCAATCTCTCCCCGGAAGAGGCTTTACCGCGCGCAGTTTCCTTCATCAAGGCCGATTATACGTAGTGGTCAGTGGCTGGTGTCAGGCCTCATCTTCACCATTCACTCTTCGACAATCACCGCTTCAAACATCGATGGCATCGGTGGCCCCGTCAGCACTCCCTTTAGCGAACCCTGTGCATGGCCCTCGGCGAACGCAGGCGACTGCATCCACGCCATGAACGCTGCCCGGTCCCGCCACGTCGAGTGCGAGACGTATTCCCCCGGCGTCATCTCCGACTTCAGCAGCGCGAAACGGACAAACCCGTCCGTGCCGGCGAGGTACGTCTCTCGCTCCCGCCAGATCCGCTCGAACTCAGCCTCCTGTCCGGCCACCACCGTGAACCGGTTCATCGCAACAAACATTGCATCCTCCTTGCACCGTCATCCTATCGTGTAACCTAGCGGCATGTCTGACGACGTCCCGACACCGACGCTGGAAGAAGTCGCGCCCGGCGTCTTCGCCTACCTCCAGCTACACGGCCAGTGGGGGCTGAACAATACCGGCTTCATCATGGCAGGCGACCACCTCGTCGTCATCGACACCTGCTTCACGGAGCGCCGATCCCACGATTTCGCGGCTGCGGTCAAGCGAACAGGCGGAGAGCGGCCGGTGCGGTTGCTCGTGAACACGCACCACCACGGCGACCACACGCACGGCAACTTCGTCTTCGGTGATGTGCCGATCATCGGGCACGAGCTGTGCCGGGAAGAGGTGATCACCACCGGGCTCGGCACGAAGGCGCTGTGGCCGTACGTGGATTGGGGCGAGATCGTCGTCACGCCGCCGAGCGTCACGTTCCGCGACCGGCTCACCCTCTACGCCGGCGACACTGAGGTGCACCTCATCTACGTTGGTCCCGCCCACACGACCAACGACATCGTCGTCTGGCTGCCCAAGGAGCGGGTCCTCTACACAGGCGACGTCGTCTTCAACGGAGGCACGCCGTTCTTTGTGATGGGCAGCCTCTCCGGCTGTCTCGTCGCCCTCGATACCCTCCGCGCGCTCAAGCCTGCCGTCGTCGTCCCCGGCCACGGTCCCGTCACAGATGCCTCCGCCTTCGACGACACCGAGCGATACCTCCGCTTCGTTGACGAGACCGCCCGTAGTGGCCACGAAGCCGGCCTCGCGCCGCTAGACCTCGCCCGCTCCACCGACCTCGGCGACTTCGGCGCCCTCCACGACAGCGAGCGCCTCGTCGCGAACATCCACCGCGCCTACGCCGAACTAAACGGCGCTGCCCCCGGTACCCCCATCCCCCTCGCCACCGTCTTCCCCGACATGATCGCTTACAACGGGGGAGAGGTGCCTAAGTGCCTGGCGTGAAGACCTACCGCCTCCATTGTCTTATGAAGTCATCGGCTGCGACGATTTGGACTTGAAGATTTCTCGCGATTCTTTCGGCGGCTTTATCGGTCATCACTAACGTCCACCCTCTGGATGCTGCGATCGCAATCGCCATCAGGTCATCATCTGAGATCATCGGATTGCACTCCGGCGTGCCATGATCGATTAGAAGACGGTAGAACAACTGGTTCTCTTCATTAGTCATAGGACGGACCCTGAGGTTCGCGCCGTTCCTCTGAACCCAGTCTCGCCAGACAGGATTTCGCCGGAGTCGATTCAAACCGTAAGCTGCGACAGCATATCGACCGCTCTTGATGTCACGGGTGAGTTTCGAGAGGAGCCTGTTTTTCCTTAAGGGAATTAGAACCGATAGGTCGAGAATGACTCTACCCATCGCTGGCTACCGACTACGGGTTTGCGGCTCGGCTTCTTGTAGCCATTCGAATGCTTGGTCTGGTCCGACGTTAAGTAGATCTGCCACAGCAGACAGAGACATTTCTCCGGCCATGTAGGCGCGTCTGATCTCGTCCGTATACTTCGAGCCGAGATCTCGGACCGCCCTTTTCCAGAGCTTTCCGTGACTTGAGTGGAAGTAATCCTTCAAAACCTCTGCGTTTGAGTTGGTAAACCCTCGAGGGAGGAACTCGAGATCCTCGAGCCGGTATGACATTGCTTGTAGACCTGTCCCATAGCGTCTAGCCAATTTCGCGATGGTCTTCTTGTCGGTGCCTTCACCTCGCAGCTCGCCGCTGGCCACCAGATCTTCTGCGAATTCGTTTACGTCGTCCTCGGGCATGAGCAGCGCACTTGCAAATCTGTTCGCAAACTTCTCTTCCGCGGTGTCATCACTGAGATCACACAGCGGCTGGACATCGAGACGCAGCAGATGCGCCAATTCATGGGCGATTGTAAAGATGCGGCGCCCAGAGGAGTCCGATCGGTTGATTAGAGCTGCCGGGCCCCAATCGGGATGCCACCATGAGGTACCTGATAGAGACGGTGACGGCATGTTAACGAGAAACACCATGACGCCCCAGTCTTCGAGAAGTTCGCGTATATCCGTAATCGGGTCATTCCCGAGGGCGGCTATTTCGCGCACTCGATTCGCCAGTACCTCCGGCGATTCGATCCCCCTAGCCATGTCCCGAAGGTGCTTGATCGTTTCGCCACGCTCCGATTCATGACGGCGCTCGAGCACATTCCTGGCCCGACATAGTTCAGCAAACAGGGCATTCGCGACCCGTGCGCTGGCCGGATCAAGTCGCGCTCGGTCGGCAGGTTTCCGAAAGTCCTGTTTGGGTGGCCCGGTTACAACCGTGGAAAAGAAGGCTGACACAGAGCGTCCATACAACTCGGCCAGTTCCCACAGCATTTCACCATCTGGTATTGAGTTGTTCGCCTCCCATTCGAGGAGATCATTTACATCAACACCCAACCCTTCGGCGGCTTGGGAAGGAGAGAGACTGACTTCCTCTCGTGCAGTCCTCAATTGTTCGCCGAGGCGAACGTCACCTGCATTAGATGCCATGGATTAATTGTCGCCTAATAATCCCCAAAATCCTACTTTTGCCTATCGCTCCACCACCACGTCCCCCACGTCCCAGTCCTCCCGCGGCGTCGCCTCGACGCCCTCTTGCGGGTAGCCCAGCAGGACCAGGAACGCCGGCTCCCAACCTCGTGGCAGGTCCAGCGCCTCCGTGATCGAGGGCGCGCAGAACAGTGGCGCACCCTTCAGGTAACCGACCAGGCCGCGTTCGACCGCCGCCAGCAGCAGGTTCTGCAATGCCGCACCGAGGCTCTGCACGAACATGTCGCGCTCCGCGGCGCGGCGTTGCTCGTCAGGCCAGTCCTTCGTCTCGTCCAGCTCCAGGCAGGCCACGATCAGCACCGGCGCATCCATGATTTGCCCCCGCGAGCGGGCCAGCATCCGGTCGATCTCCCGCACTCCGTAGCTTTCCGCCTTCAGGTCATCGAGCCACGACTCGCCCATCGCGTCGGCCAGCCGTTCACGCGCTGGCTTCGAGACGACGTGCGCCCAGCGCCACGGCCGCGAGTGGTGCGGTGCCGGCGCCAGGCAGCCCAGCGCGATCAGCTCTCGCACGAGCTTGCGGTCCACCGGCTCATCCGCGAAGTGGCGGACCGAGCGCCGCTGCTGGATGACATCCGACACCGGGTGGTACTCGTTCGTCATGCCCTCTCCAGTATCCGCAGTCGCTCGAGAAGCCGATGCGTCGCTCCGTCGCCTCCTTCAGCGGCCAGGGCGCGCAGGTCGTCGGGCGTATCGATGTCTCTCAGAAGCTTCGGAAGCGGAAGCACTTCGCACGGCACCTTTAGCGCTGCTGCCTCACGCCTGTGGAGGACCGAGGACCTGGGGCCGAAGCGGAAGGGGATCACGCCGGGCGGCCTGATCGCGAGAAGGCTAGTTCCTTTGTCTTCTGATGGACAGATGACTACGCCGCGGCCGTCGGGAAGAGCGGCGACGGCGTTCTCGATGTGGTTGGGCTCAAGCAGAGGCACGTCGGCGAGGACGACGACCAGCACCTCCGGCGGCGGCTCGATCTGGCCGAAGGTGTAGTCCAGGGCCTGGTTGATGCCACGAATGTTCGGCGGCTCCTTGGCGGCGATCGCGCCGAGGTCAGCCGCCAGCGTCAGCACCTCATCGTCCGGCGAGACGACTCGCAAGTCGTCGATGCTGGGCGCATCGTGAAGCGCACGAACGACGTCTTCCAGCATTGCGAGCGCCAGCTCACGCCGCTCATCCTCCGAGAGGATCGCGGCGAGCCGGCCCTTCGCCTGGTCCAGCGCCTTCGCCGGGACGATCGCCGAGATCACTGGCCCAGCGCGCCGAGGACGGTCTTCGCGAGTCCTGCCTTCTTCTCCATCGAGGACATTATCGTGTCCGTGACCACGACCTCCAAATTGCCGTTTCGCCCGGCCAACTCGGAGATCGCCGGGGCCAGCGCTTCGTCGGCCTTGTCGATGATGAACACGTCGAGGAAATCGCTGTACATCTTCGCCACCCCACGCGCGCTAGCCTCGATGTTCTGGTCGCGGAGCATGCGGTCAGCGGGCCCCTTGATCGTCTTTCCGCCCACGATCGGGCTGACGGCGCCCACCTTCCCCTTCGCCGAGCGCAACGCCTCGCGTACGCCCGGCACATGGAGCGGCGGCCCGATGCTCACAAGCGGGTTCGACGGCGTCAGTATCACCGCAGATGCCCCTCTGATCGCTTCGATTACATTCGGAGCTGGCTTCGCCGACTCCACGCCCTCGCAGATGATCTCCCAGGCATGTCCCTCGGTCCGCCGTTTCACGAAGTACTCCTGGAAGTCGAGCACGCCGTCGTCAGTACGAATTTTCGTGCGCAGCCGGTCGTTCGTCACCGGGGTGATCTTGGCCGGGACCATGAGCGCCGCGGCCAGCTCCGCCGTCGCCTCTGAAAGAGTCTTCCCGCGTCGTAGCAGATCGGTCCGTGTGAGGCACGTAGCCATGTCCTTGTCGCCCAGCCGGAACCAGGTGTCGTACCCGTATTTCGCGATCGATTCTATGACCGCGAAGGTGTCGCCCTTCAGCCCGAACCCGCGTTCCTCGTCCGCGAGCCCGGCAAGGTGATACAGCACGATGTCGATGTCCGGCGAGACATGCAGCCCGAAGAACTCGCAGTCGTCTCCAACATTGGAGATGATCGTGACGTCAGACGGCCGATGCACAGCCAGCAGCCCCTGCAAAAAGCGTGCCGCTCCGACTCCGCCGGCGATTACCGTAATCATGGGCTCAGCTTAAGGGAAACGGAAACGTAGCTGCAGCGTCTTTAGACCTGCCCGCGCGCTTCCCAGAGTTGCCGCGTCAGGCCCACGTGCGCGACGTGCTCACGGAGGTGCTCGATCGCGTGCAGCACCGCAAAGGACGCCGGGACAGCGTCCGGGGTGTCGCCCGGGAGCTTGCGCTGCGCCGCCCAATCGACGTCCTTCGCACCATCGATAATCGCCAGGATCTGCTTGGAAAAGTCGTCCATGAACTCGAGCAGCGCAGCCGTATCGCCCGACTTCACCAGAAACTCGGAATCGCGATCACGGTCGGGGCGTGCAGCATCCACTGCCACGCTCATCCACCACCGAGTGCTCCCCAGTACATGCGTTACCAGCACGGCGATCGAGTTCGTGTCATCGCTGGCAGGCTTCCAGTCCAGGGCTTCGCCCGGCAGGCCCTCCACGCCCGCGCGCAGGTCCTTCAGGTCTTCGGCGACTACGTATCGGATGGAGGGGAGGAATCCGTCAGTCATCTTGCTCCTTGCTACTCGTCTACCCCGCGACCTGCACGACCGTCACACCGTCACCCCCTGCCCGCGGTTCGGCTGTCGCGTGCGAGGTCGCCAGCGGGTGTTTGCGCAGCATCTGGCGGACCGCCTGCCTCAGCGTGCCGGTGCCCTTGCCGTGTATGATACGCAGTTCACCGACGCCGGCGCGCGCTGCCTCGTCCAGGCGCTGCTCGACCAGAGGTATCGCCTCGTCCACCGTCATCCCGCGCAGGTCTAGCTCAGGCGATGGCTTGGCCGCGACGGCCACCGCCGGCTCCGCATGATAGTCGGGGCGTGCGGGCAGACCGGACATCTTTTCGACGTTCGCTATCTGCTTGACGTTTACGCGCGCCCGCAGCGCCCCCATCGCCACTTCCATCTCGCCGCTCTCGTCAGGCGATGTGATCGCTTCGCCCGGAGTCGGCAGGTCAGTCAGGTAAATGCGGTCGCCCGGCTCGATCAGCGGTAGCGGGCCGCGGCGCTTCTTCCGTTCGCGCTTTTGCACCCGCTGCAGTCCTTCGTCCGCCTCCGCGACTTCGGCCTCGACCTTCTCGATGACCTGCGCGCGCTCGAACACCGTCATGCGCTCGGCCTTTTTCAGGTCGGCCAGCGCCTCCCGCAGGCGTGCACGCGCCTGCTGCAGCTCGTTCTCCATCTCCTTGCGCGTCTGCTCGATTAGCCGGTTGCGGTTCGCTTCAAGCGACTGCAACTCCTTCGTTACGCGGGCGCGCGCGCTTTCAGCCTCCCGCGCGGCGACGCGCTGCACCTCGCTGGCCTGCTCGGCGACTTCGCGATGCTTGTGCAGGTCACTGATCATCGTCTCGACGGCCAGACGGTCCGGATCGATTCCTCCGCGCGCATCTTCGAGCACCTGCTGCGGCATACCCAGCCGCTCAGCGATTGAGATTGCGTTCGACTGGCCCGGCAGGCCGATGTGCAGTTTGTAAGTCGGCGAAAGTGTCTCCAGGTCGAACTCCACAGACCCGTTTGTGATACCCGGCGTCGTGTGCGCGAACGCCTTCAGTTCGCCGTGGTGGGTCGTCGCGATCGTCAGGCAGGTAATTGCCAGCAGTCGTTGGAGGATCGCCTTGGCTAGCGCCGAACCTTCGACCGGGTCGGTGCCGGCCGCCAGCTCGTCCAGCAGCACGAGTGATTGGTGAGTCGCCGAGTTGAGGATCGAGATGATGTTCCCGATGTGTGAGCTGAACGTCGACAGCGTCTGCTCGATCGACTGCTCGTCGCCGATGTCAGCGAAGACCGCATCGAACACCGGCAGTCGTGAGTCTGCGTCCGCCGGTACCGGGATGCCTGCCTGTGCCATGAGCGCCAGCAGACCCACCGTTTTCAGCGCGACTGTCTTACCGCCGGTGTTGGGCCCCGTGATCAGTAGGATCGTGAAGTCGGAGGGACCCGAAGTCGCTGCTTGCTCGCTCGACGTCGGTCCGCCGGACCCCAGCCAGACGCTGACAGGCACTACTTCGCCCGATATCAACGGGTGTCGCGCGTTGCGGAGATAGAGCGATGTAGGGGCGCTGCTTGCTGCGCCCTGTGGCTCTGCCACAAGCCAGTCCTGTTCGTTGTTATCGTGTGGCAGATACTTGGCGCCGATTTGCTCTCCGTACCTAACTTTAGCGAGAAGAACGTCGATCTCCGCGAGCGCCTCAAGCGCCATCGCTATTTCGGCCGCACGCTTGCCCACGCGTATCGAAAGTTCGCGCAGTATCCGGGCGATCTCCCGCTGCTCCTCGGCGAGCATCTCACGCCACTTGTTGCCCATCTCCACCGTCTCCAGCGGCTCCAGGAAAACCGTCGCGCCGGAGGACGACACGTCGTGCACGATGCCCGGCAACTGTGAACGCAACTCCGCCTTGACGGGCACGACATAACGCCCATCGCGCAGCGTGATGATCGGCTCCTGCAACGCTGATCCGGCGCTCTTCAACATCGACTCCAGCCGCGAACGAAGCCGGTCGTGCGCGATGCGCGACTCCCGCCGCAGCGTCTGCAGCGCCGGAGACGCCGAGTCCTTCACTTCGCCCTTGTTGTCGATCGCGCGGCTGATCTCAGTGGTGATCTCGTGGAAGTCGCTGATCCGGTCGGAGGTCTCCGCCAGGTGCTGCATATACGCTCGCAGCTTGTCGATCGTGTCCCGAACCACGCGCGCCGCCGACAGCGTCGTCCCGACGTCCTGCAGCTCCTTTGGGTCCAGGATGCGGTCGATCGAGGCCTGCTGCACGATCGAGGCGACGTCCTTAATGTCGGACAGCGAAACGTTCGGCTTCAGTTCCAGCAGCCGCCGCGCCTCCGCCGTCAGTCGCTGCCGCCGCAGCACTTCCGCGTACTCGGATGCCGGCTGTAGGGCAAGCGCCAGCGTCCGCCCGCGGTCCGTAATGCAGCGGGCGGCCATTCGCTCGATTACCTTGTCGTACTCGAGCGTGCGCAGGGTCTTGGGTGATGTGGTCATCGAAACAAGTTTACAGGTGCGAATGTAGGGGCGCAGCGCGCTGCGCCCCTACGCCCTGGCCCCGGAATCACACCTGCTTATAGCGGAAGCAGCTCACCTCGTGGTCGTTCACCATGCCCGTCGCCTGCATGAACGCGTAGCAGATCGTGCTCCCGACGAACCTGAAGCCGCGCTTGCCGAGCGCTTTGCTCATGGCATCGGACTCCGCCGTCTTCGCCGGCAGCTCGCGGATATTCTTCCACTTGTTGCGGATCGGCTTGCCGCCGACGAAGCTCCAGATGAAGGCGTCGAACGACCCGAACTCTTTCCGCGCTTCGATGGTGGCCTGAGCGTTGGCGATCGCACTCGCGATCTTCAGCCGGTTGCGCACGATGCCCGGGTCGGCCAGCAGCCGCGCGACATCTTTCTCGCCGAACCGCGCGACCTTGTCGATGTCGAACCCCTTGAATGCGCGGCGGTAGCCCTCACGCTTGTTGAGAATCGTGTTCCAGGAGAGGCCGGCCTGCGCGCCCTCCAGCGTCAGCAGCTCGAATAGCGCGTCGTCGTCATGATGCGGCGAGCCCCACTCTTCGTCGTGGTAGCGGAGCATGAGTTCAGAGGGCCACGGGTCCCAGCCGCAGCGTTTGGGTTCGGTCACAGTGACGATTCTAGACTAGTGGTCGATGCCGTGCGGGCGGCCTCGCGACTTACACCAGTCGTCGTAGCTAGGCACCTCTTCCTTGACGACGTAAAGGAAGTAGAAGCAGCCGAAGTCGCCGAGAAAGCGAAAGTTCTTGCGCAGGTCCGTCACCGTCTCTTCGAACCCGCCGTGTGAGCGGAGGTACTTCTTGAACGAGCCGCCGTGCTCCTCCGAAAGCTCGATGATGCGCCGCGCGTTGTCGACGATCGCCTCGACTTTCTTGCGGTTGCGGATGATACGCGGGTCCTTCGCCAGGTCTGCCATCTCCGCTTCGGTGAGCGAGGCGACGCCCAGGGCATCGAAGCCTCGGAAGGCCGCGTTGATGCCGGGCCACTTGCCGTTGATGACCTTCCAGCTCATGCCGCTCTGGAAGACGGCCTTGCTCATGACCTCCAGGTAATCGCCCGGGGTCTTCGGATTAATCTGCTCGGGCGCCCCGTACGACATGTCCGTCTTCCTCCATCATCGGCCGCGATTGAGGGATCTGATCGTAGATCAGCGCTGCCACGCGGTCTCGCTTGTCTAACTCAGGCTGCTCGTAAGCATTGTTCAGGCCCCAACGGCCAATCGCCAGGATTACCGGCAACAGCGAGCGTCCATGCTCTGTCAATCGATACTCCGCGCGCAACGGGTGTTCGCTGTAAACGACTCGTTCGACCAGACTCTCCCCCATCAACAGCTTCAATCGCGCCGAAAGCACCCTCGGGGGAATCGAAGAGCGCTCTCGAAACTCACCGAACTTCGAGCTGCCCATGAACATGTCCCGCAGAATGAGGAGCGTCCAGCGGTCGCCAACGATATCAAGCGTCCGCGCGATGGGGCAGTCTTGCGAGTATCTGCGCATTTTGACGGTGAGTTTACATCGGGTAGTTGACATATGCAAGGAAGTCACTATACTCCGGGAACGAAACCATGGAAGACGCCCGAATCCGCATCGTCCACGAGTCCGAAGCAACGGGCGAGACGGCCGAGCTGTACCGCGAGATCAGCGAGTACTTCGGCTTCGGCACGGTGCCGGACATCTTCAAGCTTGTCAGCATCCGGCCGGAGTTCCTGAGGGTTGTCTGGTCTGGATACAAGGCAATGTTCGATGGCGGCGTCCTCCCGCGGCAGGTTAAGGAGATGATGGCCACGGTAGTGTCCTGGTCGAACTCCTGCCAATACTGCACTGCGGTCCACGCGAACTTCCTGCAGGCAGCCGGCGGCACCGCCGAAGCGGCGGCAGCGGCAGAGACAGGCGACGTTGATGCGCTGCCAATCGAGGACAAGTACAGAATTCTCATTCAACTTGCCGAGAAGGTCACAGAGCACGCCTACAAGGTGACGGTTGATGACATCGCAGAGCTGCATGCCGCCGGTCTCTCGGACGAAGAGCTGCTGGAGGGGGTGTTCGTCGCAAGCCTGTTCAACGCCATCAACCGCATCGCGGACACACTTGGACTCAAGGAACTCATGCAATTGCACGACAGAGTGCACCGGTGAAGGAGGTAGCCCATGGTCACAGCCCAGTCTCTACAGAGTAAGAAGCAGTACACCGGCAGCGAGGACGTCACCCTCGGCAAACTGGACGACGATCATGGCCAACATGCATCTGCCCGGTCATGTCGAGCAGCTGCGCGCTCTCGCAAAGTGACATCCGTCCCTCGGACTTAATTCTCGGCTCCTCGTAAAATGTTATCGAAACGGAATTGACAGACGAAGCCCGCAGTACCGCCCCGGTCGCGGGCTTAGTCTGACCTCAGGACAAGCGAGAAGGAGGAAGAAAATGGCAGCACCGGTAGTTCACTTTGAGGCCAGCGCGAAGGACGGCAACGCCCTCCGCGAGTGGTACGGCAAGATCTTCGGCTGGAAGTTCAACATCATGCCGGAGATGGACTACGCGACCGTCGACAACGGCGGCCGCGGCATCAACGGCGGTGTCGGCGGAACAGGACCTGCGCCGGCTGGTTCGGCGATCTTCTACGTTGGCGTGGCAGACCCACAGGCAACACTTGACCAGGTGGAGAAGCTCGGTGGAAAGACAACGATGCCGGTGATGGAGATCCCGAACATCGTCACGCTGGCGCAGTTCACGGACCCGGAGGGGAACCTCATCGGCATCGTAAAGGACGACCCGAACATGCAGCCGCCGCCGTCCGACGCCAAGCCGGCCGAGAACCCGGTCACCTGGTTCGAAATCGTCGGCAAGGACAGCAACAAGCTGCGCGACTTCTACAGCAAGATCTTCGGTTGGCAGTACAACCTGCCGCCGGACATGGACTACGGCATGATTGACGTTGGCGATCGTGGTATCGGTGGCGGTGTCGGCGGTGCAAACGGCGGCGACCCGCACGCCATCTGGTACGCCGAAGTCGCTGATCCCGAGGCGATGATGAAGAAGATAGAGAAGAACGGCGGAAAGGTCGACACGCCAGTAACCGGCGGTGGGATGGTTACCTTTGGCACTTTCAAGGACCCCGCGGGGAACCTCGTCGGCATCTACAAGATGAACCCCCAGTAGTAAGCGACTCGCAACTATTCGTAGGCCGAGGCGACCAGCCTCGGTCTATGTCTTTGCGGCCATGAGGAACGAAGGTCCCGTCCTCAAACGGAACATCGGTGCACTGTCCATCGGCGGCACACACGGGGCGTCTCCCGGTGCTACCGCCACTAACTTACTGCTGCACCAACCCGACCACGTTCCCCTCGGGGTCCTCGATCTGCGCGACCGTCGGGCCGTTCGGTACGTCGAACGGCTCCATCACTCGTTTGCCGCCCAGTTCGACCGCCTTCGTCATGCTGTCGACCAGTGAAGCCACCTGCACGAAGAGAATCGTCATTGGCTCACCTGGCAGGATGAACCCGCCCGGGCCGGGCAGCGGCCCGCCTTCCCCGGCCTCAATCGAGACAACGCCCATAGGGTTATCGGTATTCATCTTCCAGCCGAAAAGCGTCTTGTAGAACTCGGCCAGCTTGCGAGCGTCACGGCCTCGGATTTGGAAGGCGACGACAGGACGGGTCATTGGTGTCTCCTTTCGTGGTGAGCGGCCAAAGCATAGCGCAGAATCTGCCGGCCTGTCGTATCTGCGATGCTATACTTGAACGCGCTTCCCAGGAGCGTTTTTCGTGCGTAATCGCGACCTTCTTACCATTTCTGACCTTTCAGCAGCGGAATTGGCCCGCGTTCTCGATGTCGCCTCCGCGCTGAAGGACGCTGGGCGGCGCCCGCTGCTGACCGGCCGCACCCTGGCCCTGGTCTTCGAGAAACCTTCGCTACGCACTCGCGTTTCCTTTGACGTAGCCATGTCACACCTCGGCGGCCGCTGTATCTACCTCTCGCCCCCTGAAGTGGGCCTCGGTGACCGCGAAACCCCCGCCGACGTCGCCCGTGTCCTTTCCCGGTACGTGGACGCTATCGCCGCTCGGACATTCACCCAGGCCACCGCCCGCGAGCTGGCTGAGTATGCCACTGTCCCGGTGATTAACGCCCTTTCAGAAGAGGAGCACCCCTGCCAGGCCCTTGCGGACCTGCTCACGATCCGTGAGACGAAGGGTGGGCTACACGGCATAACAGTCGCATTCGTCGGAGACGGCAATAACGTGGCTGCGTCGCTGGCACTGGGCGGCGGCCTTTCTGGCATGAACGTTCGTGTCGCCTCGCCCGAAGGCTACGAAGTCACCGCGGAAGTCAGCGCCCGCGCGAAGGCAGCAAGCGAAGCAAACGGCGGCTCGTTTACGCAACTCATGGAGCCAGGGGAGGCTGTGGACGGTGCGGATGTCGTATACACCGATGTGTGGGCCAGCATGGGCCAGGAATCCGAAGCCTCCGCGCGCAAGGAAGCGTTCGCCGGATACACCGTGGATGCAAAACTGATGTCACGAGCGAAGAAGGACGCGATCTTCATGCATGACCTGCCCGCCCATCGCGGTGAAGAGGTCGCGGCCGATGTGATCGATGGCCCCCAGTCCGTCGTGTTCGACCAGGCGGAGAACCGCATGCACGCCCAGAAGGCTGTCCTCGCCCTGCTGCTCTCCGATGAGGAGCTTTCCTAGTGGAGATCCTCGACCACATAACTCAGGCCCTCGACCAATTCGAGCCGGAGAGCTTGATCGACATCACGGCGATCGCCGTCATCCTCTACCTCTCACTCCTCATCCTCAAGGACACCACGGCGATGCCCCTTATTCGCGGCATAATTATCGTCGCGATCGGTGCCGTGATCATCACAACTGCGCTGGAGCTGACCGTGCTCAGCTGGCTGCTCCGCAACTCCTTCCCGGCCGTGCTGCTGCTGATCCCCATCATCTTCCAGAACGAGATACGCCGCTTCCTGGAGCGCGTCGGCCGCACAGGCCGCTGGCCGTTCGCGGGACGCGTCCTCTTCGAGGGCGTCGTCGACTGTATCGGCGAGTCCGCAACGCTGCTCTCGGAGCGGCACATCGGAGCGATCATCGTCGTCGAGCGGGAGACCGGTCTCGAGGAGTACATCGACACCGGCGTCAAGGTCGACGCCATCTGCTCCACGAAGCTCTTGATGAGCATCTTCTACCCCAACTCCGCATTGCACGACGGTGCCGTGATCATCCGCGAGGGCCGTGTTGTAGCGGCCGGCGGTACGCTTCCGCTCTCAGAGCGGATGGACGGCTTCCACGGCACACGCCACCGCGCCGCTCTCGGGGTGACCGAACGTACGGACGCCGTCGCCGTCGTCGTCTCCGAAGAGACCGGAGCCATCTCGATCGCCGCTAACGGGCGTGTCATTTCTAATCTGGACGGGCCAAGGCTGCGTGGGATCCTCCGCAGCCTGCTCCTCCCTTCCATGGAGATGGACCGCCCTGCCGGAAGAAGGTTGCCCAGGCTCAGTCGCTGAGGCCCTTGATGAAGCAGTTGCTCGGAATCCTGCAGGACACGGCCCTGTTCCTGTTTACGTTTGTACGCGGCGTATATCGCTCTCTCAGTGAGAACAAGGGCCTCGCGGCCGTCTCGGTTGTCCTCGCTTTCGGTATCTGGATCGTCGTGATCGAGGCTGATAACCCAACCAGAACGACCGTGGTCCCGCATGATATCCCGGTAGAGCCGATCAATCTGTCCGCAGGAGTGGCGGTCGTGGAACCGGTCCAGACCGTCCGCGTCCGGGTTGCCGCCCCTGACGATACGTTTGAAGACCTGACCGCCGCAAATTTTCAGGCCACGGTTGATCTGGACGGATACACCGTCGGCACGTTCGATGAAGTTGAGGTCAAAGTTGAGGCGGTCGGCCCTGGCACCGGGGACGTGCGAGTAGAAGCTGTACTTCCGCCCCAAATCACAATTACGCTCGCCACTCTGATTAGCAAACAGGTGCCTGTTATTCCCGAGATCAAGGGCAACTTGGTCTCAGGCTACACGATGCTGGCGCCCGAGCTTGATGATTCAACCGTCATCGTTAGCGGCCCGCAGAGCGAGGTCGACAAGGTCACCCAGGTGACAGCCGAGATAAACGTTGAGGGCCTGAGTGATGATGTCGACCAGGCCGTCCGCCTGGTCGCCCGCGACGCCCAGGGAGTCCTCATCCCCGGCGTTCGCCTGACGCCGGACCTGACTAACGTCCAGATCGAGGTCGAGCAGCAGAAGTTCAGCCGCTCTATGGCCGTCAGCGTCAACATCACCGACTCTCCGGCGGAAGGCTACAACGTAATCTCCGTTTCCGTTAACCCGCCGACGGTCACCATCCGTGGCGGCGAAGCCTTCATCGCCGGAACCGCCTCCATCTCCACGCGCCCGATGAGCATCGACGGCGAGACCGAGGACATTATTCGCACCGTTTCGCTGGACCTGCCCACCGGCGCTGAGGTCACGGGTGGCGTACCAGTCGTTACCGTCACTGTACGGATTGCGCCAGCCGTGGGCCGCTTCGTATATAGCGTCCCGGTGAGCGTGGAAGATCTCGGCGAAGACGTTGCTGTGCAGGGTGCACTGCCATCCGTCACGGTGACTCTCGAGGGTGCGCTGCCGCTCCTGTCGGAAATCTCACCCTCCGAGATCACAGCTGTCGTGAACCTTGAAGGTGACGGCGCTGGCACGCACGTAATTGAAGTCGACGTTTCCGCCCCCGACGGCACAACCCTCGTGAGTGCCGAACCCTCCACCATCAGTATCACTCTGGTCGGGCGCTAGCGGTGGCGCGCGCAAAGACGGCAGCTGCTTCTCCGGTCCGCAGCCAAAAATCCGTTGTCGCGATCGTCGGCCGTCCCAACGTCGGTAAGTCCACGCTCTTCAACCGTCTGGTCGGACAGCGTCAGGCGATCACTGAAGACATTCCGGGAACGACCCGCGATCGCCTTTACGGCGACGCTGAGTGGAAGGACAAGCACTATCTAGTCATCGACACGGGTGGCCTCGAACCGGACTCCGACGAAGGCTACCCGGCCCTGATCCGTGACCAGGTGCAGATCGCGATCACGGAGGCCGATGTCATCCTCTTCGTCGTCGATGTCGCTTCTGGCATTACCCCAGTCGACGCTGAGATCGGTGAATTGCTTCGCCGCACAAAGAAACCGGTACTTCTCCTCGCTAACAAGGGTGACAACGAGGAACGTGTCGGCCTGGCTGTCGAATTCTTCGAACTCGGCCTTGGTGACCCAATGCCCGTAAGCGCGTATCACGGGCTGGGAATCCGCGAAGTGCAGGACAAGCTGCTCCAACTGCTCCCAGAGGTTGTTCTCGCGACAGACTCCGACACCATCCGCATCGCCCTGGTCGGGCGTCCTAATGTTGGAAAGTCCGCGCTCATCAACGCGATCCTCGGCGAGTCCCGGGTTATCGAAAGCGAGATGGCCGGAACAACGCGCGACGCCATCGACACACCGGTGGGGTACAAGGAGCGCAGCCTCGTCCTGGTGGATACGGCCGGCATCCGGCGTCCGGGCAAGATCGAGAAGGGCATCGAGAAGTACAGCGTTATGCGGGCTCGCTCCGCCATCGAGCGCTCAGACGTCGTGGTCATTGTCCTCGACGCAACTGATCGCATCGCGCAGCAAGACCTGTCGATCGCTTCGCTCGCGATCGAGGCCCACAGAGGACTGATCATCGCTTTCAACAAATGGGACCTGGTCGAAGACACGGACGAAGTCCGAGAGCGGCGTTCCCGCTACGCGCTCTCCCGTTTCAAGTTCGCACCGTGGGCGCCGCTGGCCCTCGTCTCCGCCAAGGCCGGCCTCAATGTCACGGGCCTCCTTGATCTCGCCATCGAGATCGGAGATGAGCGGTCGCAGCGAGTCCCCACCGCCGACGTCAACGACGCCCTCCGCGAAGCTCTGGACACACATCCTCCCCCGTCAGTCGGTGCCCGGCGGGTCCGCATAAAGTACGCCACCCAGGCTGAAATCCGCCCTCCAACTTTCGTCATCTTCACGAACGATGCCAGCCTGATCCATTTCTCTTACCGCAGATACCTGGAGAATCACTTCCGCAAGCGCTTCGGTTTTGACGGGACTGCGATAAAATTCGAATACAGGAGCAGGAGCGAGTGAATCTGTTCGAGCTGGCAGCCACGGTCATCGCATCCTACCTCGTTGGAGCCATCCCGGTTGGTTACCTGATGGTGAAGGCCGTCAAACACGACGACATCCGCAACTACGGCAGCCGTAACGTGGGTGCCACCAACGTCCTCCGTGTCCTCGGTACTCGATGGTTCGTCGCATGCATGATCCTGGACGCTGCCAAAGGTTACGTCCCGACGATGCTTGCCTGGTGGCTATTCGGCACCCATGACCTGCAGGTCGCCGCAGGCATCGCTGCCGTGCTCGGCCACGATTTCCCGGTGTTTATCCACTTCAAGGGCGGCCGCGGAGTCGCCACATCGTTCGGCGTCTACGCGGCGCTGGCAATGCCAATCGCAGTGGGCATGGTCGCAGTCGGCGTCTTTATCGTCCTCGCGCTTCGCTACATGAGCGTGATGTCCATGGTCACCGTACCGGGCGGGGCCATCGTTCTCTTCTTGCTCGCCGCTTCGCACGTGAACTCCGACGACTTCACGTACACGAAGTCCATATTCGGCGCGTTTGCGACTTTCTTCGTCATCGTTACTCACATCCCGAACATCCGCCGCCTCATCAAGGGCACCGAGCCCCGCATCGGCGATACCGATGCCCTCCCAGCCTCCGCCCACCCACGCGCTACCTAGAAGGGACTCCTATGCCTGACAACGACGGCCCGCTGGTCTCACCGGACGAGATCGAAGCCTCAGTTCGTGGCCACAACGCCGACTACGTTGAACTGCGTATCGATGACACTGGCGCCAACCGTATCGTCTACCGCGGCAAGGAGCTTGAAGAGATAGGGCGCACGCGTAACTTCGGAGGCTGCGCTCGCGCACTCGTCAACGGCGGGTGGGGCTTCGTTAGCTTCAATTCGCCGACCGATCTGAAGGCGCGAGTCGCGGAGGCCGTCTCGCAGGCTCGCCACGTCGGCAAGGAGAAGAGCGTCCTCGCCCCGGTCGAGCCTATCGTCGACACGGTGAAGGCGGATGTGAAGAAGGACCCGCGCACGATTCCGCTCGCGCGCAAGAAAGAGCTGATGGACGGCTACAACGAGCGCATGCTCGCGGTCGAGGGGGTGACGAGCACCAACCTCGTTTACGGCGATAGCTGGAAGCGCGTCACCTTCGCCAGCTCGGAGGGTTCCTACATCGAGCAGGAGCGGATCGACGTCATCTCGCGCCTCGCCGCCACCGCCCGTCGCAACGGCGACATGCAGCAGTGCAGCCAGAGCCTCGGCGCCCTCAACGACTTCTCGTACATCGAAACCCTCGGCGAATCAGCGACGGGGATCGGACAACGAGCAGTCGAACTACTCAATGCGCCTTACGCTGAGCCGGGAGTGTATCCGGTCGTACTCGACCCTGTCCTGGCCGGTGTGTTCTGCCACGAAGCCTTCGGGCATCTGTCCGAGTCTGACTTCGTGTACGAGAACGATCGCATGAAGGAGATCATGGTGCTCGGCAAGAAGTTCGGCCGCGCGCAGCTGAACATTGTTGACGGCGCGGCGGTTCCCGGTCTTCGCGGCAGCTTCAAGTACGACGACGAAGGCACTCCGGCGAAGAAGACGGACCTCATTCGCGAGGGCGCGCTGGTCGGTCGGCTCCACTCCCGCGAGACGGCCGGAAAGATGGGCGAGCCGACGTCCGGCAACGCCCGCGCGATGGACTACCGCTTCCCGCCGATAGTTCGCATGACCAACACTTACATCGAGACGGGACAGGCCACTTTCGAGGAGATCATCGGCGACATTAAGCTCGGCGTGTACGCGAAGAACTGGTACGGTGGCACGACCAGCATGGAGATGTTCACCTTCTCCGCAGGCGAGGCCTACATGATCCGCGCCGGCAAGATCGCAGAACTCGTCCGCCCCGTGAAGCTAACAGGCAACCTCTTCACCACTCTCCAGAACATCGACGCCATCGGCACCGACCTCGACTTCAACCAGGGCGGCGGCTGCGGCAAGGGCGGCCAGATGCCACTGCCGGTCTCGAACGGCAGCCCCCACATCCGCATCCAGGACTGCGTGGTCGGGGAGCGATAGGGCGGTAGAATAGACGTATGAAGACACGCGAGGGTAAGCGTCAAATCCTGAGGGCACTAGACGGGGCGCTGGCCGAAGATGCCACTCTCGATGAGGCTATCGACTACCTCTGGTACCTACGCCAAATCGAAGAAGGGCTACACGAGGCCGACTCCGGCAAGCTGATTCCTCACGAAGAGGTTGTGCAACAGATCGAGCAGTGGCTCAGCTAGTCTGGACTACCACAGCCAGGCGAGAACTTTCCGAAGCCTTCGAGTACATCGCCCGGGACAGTGTAGACGCGGCGCAGCGCCTGGTCGCTGCAATTCTCGACTCGACGAATCGTTTAGTGGACTTTCCTGAGTCCGGTCGGACGATTGATCTACCTGATGGACGCCGAGCACGTGAAATTATTGTTGGCCGCTACAGAATCCCATATTCCTTCGAGTCAGAACTCGGCTCCGGTGCTTCCTTATCCTGGGCCATAGGATGTTTGACTACATCACATTGATGGTGGCTCCCCTGTCGTGGCTGGCGCTATGCTACCTCTTCAGGCAGGAGATCCGAAGTAGACACCGCGCGAAGGTAGTTTTTACCATCATGGGGATCGGCGCCTTGGTAGCCACGTTGGCGATTGCAGCGCGTATAATCTTCGACCTATCTTCATTCCTCTGGTATCTGACATGGATAGTCTCTGTCGTTGGTCTTTTATGTGAGATTGGCCCACTATTCTTAGCTAATCTCCAGAGAGGCGACTCGGCACGCCGATGAGGCTAGGATAAATTGGCCCCCGGCATCCCGGCCGGTCGAGCAATCCTCTTCCCGGACTACACGGGCAGTCGAGCTAGCGTTATCGTTGACGCCAACTGGTAAGATACCTCCGGAGAAGCGATGACTCTGGGGCGGAAGCTCTGGAGTTTTGGGGTCACGCCACTGGAAACAGAGGCCCAAAGAGGCCCGGAATCTCTGGAAATCTGGGAGCACTCAGATATAAACCGCGCGACCTAATCTTCCCAAGCAGAGGGTCGCGGGTTCGAGCCCCGTCTCCCGCTCCAACCCTAGTACCTCGCCCCTAACGCTGCTACCGTCACCCCCTCTCCTCCATCATGCGGCGACCCGTACTGGTACGTCCGCACCTGCGAGTGCGACGCGAGGTGTTCCCGCACCGCGCGCCTGAGCACGCCGGAGCCCTTGCCGTGCACAACGTACAGCCGGTCGTGCCCGGCCTTCAGCGCGGCGATGATCGCATCGTCAAGCCGGTCGATTGCTTCGTCCGCGAAGAGCCCGTGTAGATCGATTCTTGGGTCTGGGCGCCGCGAGGGCTATTCCCCGCCGTGGTACTTGAAGGACAGCTTGACCTTCGCGCGGTAGGCTCGGATCTCGCCCTCCTCAAGTTGCATGTCAAGCTCCACGATCTCTGCTATGCGCAGGTCCCTCAACGATCCTGCCGCCATCTTCACTGCAGCAGTCGCCGCTTTCTCCCACGATTCCGTGCTCGTCCCCACCAGCTCGATCACCTTATAGACGCTCTCTGCCATGTCGTCCTCCTTTGGGCTAGTCACTGGTTGGTTCGCGCAGCAATAATACTCCCCCGTGCAAGCCCTCGCACGGTATCATCACCACATCTGCATATCGAAAGGCGAATCATGAAGGACTTCAAGGACAAGGTGGCAGTAGTTACCGGCGGCGCCTCCGGCATTGGCCGAGGAATGGCGGAGCGCTTCGGCGAAGAAGGTATGAAGGTCGTCCTCGCAGATGTAGAGGAGCAGGCCCTCAAGCAGGCCGAGGCCGAGTTCCGCGAGAAGGGCGTCGACGTCCTCGGTGTGCTAACGGACGTCTCGAAACCGGAAGACATTGAGAAGCTTGCCCAGGAGACGCTCGACGCGTTCGGGAAGGTTCACGTTGTCTGCAACAACGCCGGCGTCGCCGGAGCCTGGGGGCCGACCTGGGAGAATACCCTGGATGACTGGAACTGGATCGTGGGTGTAAACCTCTGGGGCGTGATCTACGGCGTTCGCACCTTCCTCCCAATCATGCTCAAGCAGGAAGAGGAAGGCCACATCGTTAACACTGCCTCGCTCGCCGGCCTGATGCCTGGACAGGGCATCTACGGCGTCACCAAGCAGGCCGTAGTTGCGATCTCCGAGTCCTTGTACAACGAGCTGCACCTCATGAACGCGAAGGTCGGCGTCTCCGTGCTCTGCCCCGGCTGGGTTAACACGAACATCGCCGACGCCTCCCGCAATCGACCGGCGGAACTCGCAAAGACCGTCGGGGCCGGAATCGATGACCAGCGACAGCAAGTCGTCAACGAGATCGTGCGCAACTTCCTCAAGAATGGTCTCGCGCCGTCCGAGGTAGGGCGGCAGGTGTTCGAAGCCATCCGCGATGACCAGTTATACATCATTACGCACCCCGAGATGGACTTCATCTTTCAGGAGCGCTTCGACAACATCATCAACCGCCGCAACCCGAAGCCGAGGTTGCTCGGAGCGTAGGCGTTTGCCCAAGTCGAAGTCGGTCGTCCTCGAAGTCGCTGGCCGCGAGGTCACGATCACCAACCCGGACAAGGTCTTCTTCCCCGAAGCGGGCCACACCAAGCTCGACCTTGCGAACTACTACCTCGCCGTCGCCGAGGGTGCGGTTCGCGGCGTCCAGGGCCGTCCCGCTGTCCTCAAGCGCTATGTCAACGGCGCCGACAAGGAGCCATTCTTCCAGAAGCGCGCCCCTGAAACGCATCCCGACTGGATCGAGGTCGTCGAGCTTGCGTTCCCCTCCGGCCGCACCGCCCACGAGGTCGTTCTCCGTGATGCTGCCCAGCTCCTCTGGACCATCAACCTCGGGTGCATCGACCTGAATCCCCATCCTGTCCGCGCCGTTGACCTAGACCATCCCGACGAACTGCGCGTCGATCTCGACCCCGGCCCAGGCGTCGAATGGGACGACGTGCGGAAAGTGGCGCTCGTCGTCCGCGAAGTCCTCGACGATCACGGCCTCCTCGGTTGGCCGAAGACCTCGGGCTCACGTGGGATGCATATCAATGTCCGCATTCAGCAGGAGTGGACGTTCGATGAGGTGCGCGGCGCCGCCGTCGCTCTTGCGCGGGAAGTCGAGCGCCGAGCCCCTGATATTGCCACCAGCAAATGGTGGAAAGAGGAGCGGCACGGCGTCTTCATCGACTACAACCAGAACGCCAAGGACCGCACAGTCGCCTCCGCCTGGTCCGTGCGGCCAACGCCCGACGCCCGAGTCTCGATGCCGCTTGCGTGGGACGAAGTCCCGGACTGCGATCCCTCCGCCTTCACGCTAATAACTGCGCCCAAACGCTTCGCCAAGAGTGGCGATGCTGCAGCGGAGATGGACAAGGCCGCGGGTTCGCTCAAAGGCCTGCTGGAACTGGCGAAGAAGCAGAAGGCTGAGGGTCAGGGCGATGCACCCTGGCCGCCCCAGTACAAGAAGGCGCCCGGTGAGCCACCTCGCGTTCAGCCATCGAAGGCGAAGGGCAGCGGCCGTCGCCAGCCGAAACACCCTCTGATTACAATCTCAAAAGCGCGGGACAAGGACGACGCTCTCGCCGGCCTCGAGCGCTGGAAGAAGAAGCACCCGAAAGCGGCCAGGCTACTCGAAGTTGACGATGTGCTGGTCGATTCGATGCGCGGCCGGTCGAGCACGTGGACACGCGTTCGCGTGAACTTGCGTCATGTGCCGGAAGACCAGCGCCCCAACGAAGTAGCGCCTGACCCCGACTACGATCCCTGGGCTGGCTTCGATCCCGAGGCGCGACCCTCACGTTCGCCGAAGACCCGCTCCAGCTCGTAAGCCGGCGTCACCTCCAGCTGATCGTACCGGCAGGCCTCCGGACTCTTGTCCGGCCGCCATCGCACGAACTGCGCCGCGTGGCGAAAGCGTGTACCCTGCATGTGATCGTAAGAGACCTCACAGACGCGCTCCGGACGGAGTGGCTCCCAGCTCAGGTCTTTGCCGCGGTTCCAGCGGCTGCCGGCACCGGGCAAACGCTGGCCTTTCGCGGCGGCCTCTTCGTGTGCTTCTGCCCAGTCCCGCCACGGATGCCCATCCAGCGCGTTCTCCCGCAGCGGGGCCAGTTCGTCGATGAGCTTCTTTCGCACTGCAGTCGTGAACGCCGCCGTGACCCCGACGTGGTGCAGCGTTCCGGCGTAGTCGAAGAGGCCGAGCAGCAGCGACCCGACCATCGTCCCGTGGCCATTCTTGTGCCAACGGAACCCGGCTACCACGCAGTCAGCTGTCCGTTTGTGCTTAATCTTCAGCATCGTCCGCTCCCCGGGCTTGTACGGCTCATCGAGCCGCTTCGCCATCACGCCGTCCAGTCCAGCACCCTCGAACCGACGAAACCAGTCCTCCGCCAGCGCACGATCACGCGTGGCTGGTGACAGGTGTACCGGTGGCGTCACTTTCGCCATCACCTCTTCCAGCCGCTTGCGCCGCTCCTCCAGAGACTTCTCTCGCAGATCCTCGTCGCCTAGCGCCAGCAAGTCCCACGCCACGAACGAGGCCGGTGAGCGCTCGGCCAGCATCTTCACCCGCGACTCTGCCGGATGGATCCGCAGCAAGAGCGCCTCGAAGTCGAGCCCGTTCTCGCCGACGATCACCACTTCGCCATCGACCACACATCGTTCCGGTAAAGCACTCTTGAGCGGCTCGACCAGCTCTGGAAAGTAGCGGTTCATCGGACGGCTGTCGCGGCTCTGCAGGAAAACTTCGTCACCGTCGCGGAAAACGATTGTGCGGAAGCCGTCCCACTTTGGCTCGAACTGCCAGCCATCGCCTTCGGGCAACGAGGGCGCAGCGCTCGACAGCATTGGCTCTAGCGGCGGATCGAACGGCAGACGCATGCTAAGGGTGGAACGCCTCGTTAGCCCCGCTGACGGACAACCCCGGCGTCGGCCCTCCGCCGATCACATAGATCACGCCGTTCACGACCGCCGCGCCAAGACCGTGTCGAGCTGTCGGCATTGGCGTCGCCGAAGACCAGGAGTCTTTTTGGGGATCGTACACTTCGTTCTCATCGAAGGAGCCTTCCGGGCCTTCGCCGCCGAACACGTAGATCTTACGGTCAACAGTGGCTGCCGCGATACCAGAACGAGCGGTGGGAAGTGGAGACTTTGATCTCCAGCCACCAACTTCGTCTGCTGATTCGTTCGCATCCAGGTTGCGCCCGTAGTCGACGTCGAAACGTCCTCCAATCGCATAGAGAGCGTGGAACCCAGCGTCGCCTTGGAACAGCACGACCGATGCAGCAGCCAGGTGGTCGCGCCTTACCAGCATTTCACCGCCGAACTCACGCCAAACTTCATACTCATCCATCCACTCGGCTGAATACAAGCTCCTGCCGCTGGCGTCGGCGCCTCCTACGACGACTGGATTCCCGCCGTGCCAAATCGCCGCATGCCCACCGCGAGCTTCATTCAAGCGATTACCCTCGCTCCACTCTTCTGTCTCGGGATCGTACCGGTACACCGTGGCCTTCGGATCACCGAAGCCCGTCTGATACCCACCGATCACGAGCAAGTCACCTTCCCATTCGACCGCTGCGGTGTGATGCCGGGGCGAAGGGAGCGGCGTGATCTCACTCCAGGCGTCCGTGGCCGGGTCGTACACCTCCACCTTCTGACTCGGAGCGCCGCTCGCTTCGAAGCCGCCGACCACGTAGATCAGGCCACCAACAGCCGCCACCGCCACCTCGGAGCGCGGCGTGGGCAGCGGAGCGAGAGTTTCCCAGTTGCCGGCGGTTGCGTCGTCGGTGGCCGTCGGTGACGACGCAACGCTGGTTGGCGACCCGATCACACCTGTACTTGTCGGACTCTGCGTCGCTGTTCCGTCATCATCACCACAGGCAATCACGACGATCGCGAAGAGGCCCAGGACGATGACTCGCGGCACCACGCATCAATTCTAGCGGCAAAGAGAAAGGGCCTACCGAAGGCGGGCCCTTTCATTCACGTTGCGTCGATTAGGCCAGCGTCAGCGCAGCCCCAACTTCCGACACGGTTTCCATGATCAGGCGAGTCACTACATACGGGTCGATGTTCGCGCAGGGGCGTCGGTCCTCTATGTAGCCCTTGCCGTCGTTCTCCACCTGCCAGGGGATCCGGACGGATGCGCCGCGGTCGGACACACCATAGTTGTATTCCTTGTAGGACGCCGTCTCGTGCAGGCCGGTAAGGCGGTTCTCGATGCCCGCTCCGTAGTTCTCGATGTGCAGATCGTGGCGGCCGCGCAGGGCCTCCGCGGCCATGATGTTCGGCTCGTACTCGCTGCGCATCTGTATCGTCGAGAAGTTCGTGTGGCATCCGGCGCCGTTCCAGTCGCCACGCACCGGCTTCGGTTCCAGTGTTGCGCTCACTCCGAAGTCCTCACCGATCCTGTACAGCAGCCAGCGAGCCACCCACAGCTGGTCGGAGACATCCAGCGCGTCCAGCGGGCCCACCTGGAACTCCCACTGCCCTGGCATAACCTCGGCGTTGATGCCGGAGATCCTGATGCCAGCCTTCAAGCATGCGTCCAGGTGCGCCTCAGCCACCGGCCGCCCGAACACCTCGTCCGCGCCGACGCCGCAGTAATAGCCACCTTGCGGGGCCGGGTACCCACCGTCAGGGAAGCCGAGCGGCCGCGAGCCGGAGAAGAACGTGTATTCCTGCTCCAGCCCGAACAGGTACTGGTCTGAGGCCGCTGCTCGCGCCACCTCAGCGCAAAGCGCGCGCGTGTTCGTCGCATGCGGCGCCATGCTGACCAGCAACACTTCGCACATCACCAGCTTGTTGTCGCCGCCGCGGATCGGGTCGGGGAAAATCGCTACCGGCTGCAGGACGCAGTCGGACTTGTCGCCCGGCGCCTGGTTCGTGGAAGAACCGTCAAATCCCCAGATCGGCGGGTCGGCGCCGTCATCGACGATCTTCGTCTTGGAGCGCACTTTGGCTGTCGGCTTTGTGCCGTCAACCCAGATGTATTCTGCCCTGTATGGCATGCCTAACCTCCAAAGCCTTAGTGAACACCCATATCGGTACCAGATAAGCGAGCCTTTCGGCACCCCCTTTAAGCGCTCCGTGGAGGACGCGTAACACACCCGTAACCTGGCGACCGCCTCTTGTCACCTCTGACCCTTTTCTCCGCAGATAATCGGGCGCGATATTATCCTCGATGCACTACCTCAGCGCCCTACGTTGGCTTACGTTGACCACTGTCACCGATTAGTCACCGCAGTTTCGTTGACAGCGTCTTTCAGTCCCGATAATCTCTGCCGCAAGGTGCGAGGGGGTGCGAGCGGTGGAGCTTATTCAAAATCGACGACGGCGGGTTCGTCGCCTCTTTCTTCTTCTCGGAGTAGTCGCGGTATTCGGGACCGTCTTCTTCGCCCTTGCTTACCCGGCGCTCAACCCCCCGGACCTCGCGGACCCGGCTGTCACCCTGGACCCAGCGGAGGGCAAAGTCTCCCTCGAATCGCCGCTTACCATGGAGGTGCGTGGCAGTCTCTCCGCCGACGACGTCCGAGACCGTATCAATGTGTCACCCGATATGGACCTGGCGTCCGCCGACGTCACTGTGGAGCACGTCGCGGTGCTGCCCTGGCACGAAGGTCTCCCCTGGGCCAAGACGCGCGTCACTCTCCAACCTACCAATGGCAGGCTCTGGCAACCCGAGACCGCCTACGATGTCTCCCTTGAAGGAGAGCAGTTTTCCTTCGAGACGATCACCCTCCCACGCGTCGCAGCGGTCCTCGCGGAGGAAGCAGGCGACACCTTCGAAAGCCTGCCGACCCACCGCGGCGTGATCATTCGCTTCAACGAAGAAGTGAAATGGAAGAACTCATATCTCTCCGTTCGCCCGCAGTCAGCTGTCCGCATCTCTCGCCTTTCATCGGATGAGGTACTGGTTAAGCCTGCGGGCCACTGGCTGAACTTCGAGAAGTACACCGTGACCGTCGACAGTGCACTCACCGACGCCCACGGCCATCAGGCGCAAGACGACTATACCTTTACCTTTACCACCTGGCCGGCGCCGAAGATCCTCGCCGCCACTCCCGAAGCCGCCGGCCTCAATCCAGCGGATGTCGTCGTCACCGTCGAGTTCGAGCGGGCGGCCGACCGCCCCTCAGTCGAGGCGGCCTTCAAGGTCGAACCACCTCAGGCTGGGGCGTTCGAGTGGCACAGCGACACTAAGATGGTCTGGTGGCCAGCCGGTCTGCCGTACTCGGGCGACTTCACGGCGACCGTTGGTGGCCTCGCCGTCGGCGGAGATTTCTTCGAGACGCGGTCGTGGGCATTCTCCACGCACGACCCGCCTGTCTTTATCGAAATGCACGGTGGCGACCAGAGCCCGACGATCCTGACCGCACGCGTAAGCGGTGGCCTCGGTGAGTACTCACTCCAGTGGAACACCGGCGAGACCGGCTATCGCGTCCTCGCCGCAGCGCCGTACGGCGAGGTCAAGCATTACGCCGTCACTGTAACCAGTGGTGATCAGACCGCCGCCTATGGCGTCGACATGAAAGGCGTCCCCTGGCCCAACTTCATGCCGCAGGCCTGCCCGGCCGGTTGGTACATGACCGAGATCAGCGTCTGCACGCGTACCGACGTCCTACCCGGCCCCGTCCGCGCCCAAATTGCCCGCATCGACGTGCGCGACCCGACTCTCTCCCTGGATTACCTCCCTACGGCCAGCTACGTCGGGGGTGCCACCTCGGTCAGCTCTCGCGCCCAGGCGACAGGCTCAATCGTTGCAGTAAACGGCGACCTATTCCACGCCGTTGAAGGCGGGCTGTACACGGTCGGCCCGCTCATCGGCTCCGGCGGCTACGCCTACGCACCCTCATCACAGGGTGCGTTCTTCGTCCTCGATGCCGCCGGCGGTACCTCTGTCGGCGTAGCTCCCGACGTGCGCCCGGTCGTCAGCGGCGCCGATGGTGACTTTCGCATTTCGAAGGTTAATGCTGCTCCGGGACCGGGCGAACTCGCGCTCTTCAACGGCTATCGCAATTCGTCCGTCGGTCCGTTCGAGGGCTGCCTCGCCACCGTTATCGTCAGTGGCGCGGACATGGTGGACGAAGCGGACAGCCTCTGGTGCGGGCTAATCCAGGATATCCCTATCCACCCCGGCGGATTCACTTTGGTAGGCCGCAACGCGGGTGCCGGTTGGATTTGGAACAGCACACCTGGCATCGTATCCGTCTCGGCAAATGCGTACTCGCTCGTGGTCGGTGGCTCCCACGTCATCCAGCCGTACGTGCAAGCTGGAAGTGGCTTCAAGGTCGAAGGACGTCACCCGCGCACCGCCATCGGATCCGATGAAGCCGGCTTCCTCTACCTAGTAGTCGTAGATGGACGAAGCGGGTCATCGGTTGGCATGACGATCCCCGAGCTGTCGGCGTACATCGGCTCCCTGGGTGTCACGAAGGCAATCAACCTCGACGGTGGCGGCAGCAGCACCTTCGCCGTCTACGGAGCAGTCCAGAATGCCCCCTCCGACGGTTACGAGCGTAACGTCGCCTCCCTAATCTCCGTCGGCCGCATCCCGCGTCGCGGCTGCTCGCATCCTCTGGTTCGCTGCTAGGGAACTACCACGTCTAGCGCGCCCAGCAAGTGCCTGCTCTCTGCTTGTGGGAAGATAACGCGTTGACACAGAAAGACAGAGTGTCAGGAGCAGCAGGCGGCGTCTTCCAGATACGGTCCGACTACTCCGAAGGCCACTTAAGCTAGCTCTTCAACGCTTCTTAGACGAGTACTGTGTCGGTGAATTGCTGGAAGCGCACTACTTTGCCGTTGCGAAACTCCCATAGGTGCGCGAATGGCGCATGAAAGGCCTTACCTGTGGCCTTGTACGTGCCACCGTACATGCCGAGCGCGACAACCTTTTCGCCGCCATCGACGAAGTCGCTGGGCACGGCGCTGTAACCGTCCCATTCCGTGCCCAGGCGCATGAAAATGCCCTGCAATATGGCGTCCGGACCCCGATATGTACCCCCATACGGGAAGCCTTCAGCGTCCGTCCATTCGATATCTGCATCAAACTTGGCGAGCACTGCTGGGACGTCGCCAGCCGCGAAGGAGTCGTATAAGCCACGGAGAGTGTCAACGTTCTGTCCCATCGGGATCTCCTTTGGAAGAATCTTGGGCGATAGTCTAGCATCGAACGACTCGACGCGCCCGAAACCGTATCTCCTCTAGCGGCGGACGGTTGGAGCGGGAGACGGGGCTCGAACCCGCGACCCTCTGCTTGGGAAGCTGTCTACTGGAAACTGCCTCTCAAGCCCCCTCTTCGCATCTGACGCACGCCCTTCTGCAAGACGAAGCAGAGGGTCGTCAAGATTCCAATCGGCTCGAATTATAGCCTAATACAATCGAATTGGAGCCAATTTGCTGGCACCGGCTGTCGTACTGCTCTAACGAAAAGCTCGTGCATGGTCGCGAGCAAAATCACTGAAGCGCGCGAGCTCTTGGCCATCACCGAACCCAGAGGGTTTACGCTGGCGCCAGCGGAGACAGGCGGCTGGTCACGCGACACCGGGCGTCGGCGGTCCTAAGATAGACCGCCTGGCTCGGTCGTTCTGGGTACTGCCATCGCCACGCAGGAAGATTTGACACCCAAGTTGACGCCCTGAGTTCATGCGAGCTAGGCTGGCTCCTCGATGGTCGAGCGGGACTCTAGTTCGTAGCCCGCCTCGTCAGAATAGGAGCGTAGCACTGTGATTGTCCTGATCGGATCGGTGTTCCACGCCTCAGTCAACTGCCGCCACGCCTCCTCCGAAGCGGTGACCAACCAGCCTTCTCCCACCTCATCGTCGTCGTACGGTTGTAGTCCCAGCAATCCATCCATCCACCATAGGGTTTCGACCATGATCTCACCCGCACCGTTGAGCCACCGGAACAAGCCCTCAGTATCTAATTGCCAACCGAGACGACGAGCAATATCCGGGTTAATGGCGAGCCAGTCGTCAGCGGGGGAATCGAATCCATATGCGAAGTTCTTCGTGATAAGGGGACCATCGCTTGCCGCCCCGTCAGATTGCCGGTAGTCAGCAACCACCCGATTTCGCACAAGTTCGAAGAACTCCTGGGGGTCAATGTCGTCCTGTCGACGTCGAACGACGCTAAGTCGAGTCTCGGTCGGGCGCCCCCAGTTAAGTCGCTGGAGAGTGGTTCGCTCGGCAAGAACCCGGAACCCTCCGAAACTGCGCAACGTGTCTGGGCCTGTGTCCGATACTGCGTCCAGCCATGCCGAGTCTCTTCGTGAGAAGCGTTCGCCTCCACGGCTGGAAGCCACTTCACGCGGTCTAGCTGACGGCTCTGTAAACAGCAGCGCGAGATCGACGAGTCTAACTACCTGGAGGATGATCTCGATTCGCTCATCTGGAATTTGCCGAGCGTCCAACAATTCAGCGAGCGCCCGCAGCACCGCTCTTCGCGAGATTGCGGCGCGCGGTCTGCGATAAGGCAATTCCAGACCCTGGGAGTCAAGCTGCCGGCGGAGTTCATCTTCTGCAGACGAGGTCCAGCCCTGCCGAGGATCGACTTCTGCCATTAGTTGATAGACCCTGCGCATGAAATTATCCAGCGGCACCCCGGCCATATCTGATACGGCCCTGCACCACACTCCCCAGGCACTTGCGAATTCGCGAGGATTATTGCTGTCGGGAAGGGATGCTCCGGGCGGTGAAGTGTCCAGCCGCTCGGCGTCAGGTAGGGCCGGCAGGCTCAAGTCGTAAATGGCAGGCAGGGGCGAAGCGACATCAGTCATCAACCGAGCAGTGACGCCCAATCGTCCGCAAGCCTCGATTGCCATCATTCGGAGCCCGCAGTCCCTTGATTCACTAAGATCGATCAGCTTCTCTCGGAACGGCTCCAGTGCAATTTCACTCGCGGTCCCAGCCAGAACCTCTGCGACTGCGAGGTCCGATCCAGGACTGAGCCACTCATCCCAAGTTTCCTGGAGGTACCCGCTTCGGGGCAGTATCTCAGCGAGTGCACGTTTGGCTGCGATCCGAATCGCCTCGACCGGATGATCCAGGTACAAGCGTACGAAATCAAGTAGTGAAGCTTCCAGGCGATTTGACTCGGGCGCGGTTAGGTCGGGACCATCCTCAGGGATGACGACATGCTTGAACATCGCAGTCAGGTACTTGCGGATTTCTTCCCAAATTGCAGCGATTGGCACCTCAGGAACGAGCAGTGCGGCGATTTCCGGTAAGCTGCGCGCGATCGCCTGCGGGTACCAATAGCTCGTACTCAGGTCTCCACATAGGAGTTCCCATGCCCTGGTTCGTCCAGCCGCTTCATCAATCTCCAGCAGAGCGCCGAGCGCAATTATGCGACTCCCTCTATCCCAAAAGACGTCCCATCCCGATGCTTGTGACGAATTGACTGCTTCTTCGGCAGCCACGCGTGCCTCCGTCAGCATTCCCATACCCCGCAATCGCCTGCTCAGAGTTGCAAGGGCTATAGCGCCCCTCTGCTTATCCTTCAGCAACGCGATGACCTCTGACACCTGACCCGACCCGAGGTCCCCCACCTCGGCCAGTATTCCGCTCCAATCGAAGTGTGAATCTCCCCGCTCTTCCTTTAGAGCTCCAACGAGGTCAGTCAGGTCGACGATTCCGGCTGCTAATTCCCCTGGGGTCTTACTGGTACCGTCCGGTAGTGTCACCCGGCTCACGTAGGTATCGGTCTCGGCACTTTCGACAATTGGCTCCGTCGCGACTTCGTTCGGGTCGACACCAATGGCTTCTAGGCCCTGACGAATCCCCAAGCCCCAGTGGCCGCGGGTGGATCGCAAAGGATATATGGCTAGGCGTGTCGCTAGTGCACGCGCGAGAACTTGAGCCGCCTCATCCCCACCGTCGGACGCGGCCCGCTCAATCAAGAGGCGGAGCCAAGTCGGCTGGGCTGTTCTGAATATGGGGAAAGCCAAGTTGCTGATGAAAGCCGCGGCGATCTGAGTATTCCAATGATTGGAGGCGAAGTAGGAGTCGACGAGCGCAGTGACTCCAGCTTGGTAAGTCAGAACTCCTTGGACCGATAGGTAGTCGTATTCTCGAGCTCCTTGAGCCGGTCGCCACGAGGCAACTGCTTTCAGTAACGCCTCGGCGGCCCTCCAATACACATCTCCTTCGGCAATCTCCTTAGCCCCAGCGACGCATCTGCTCAGCCAGGAAACGTCGTCCGAGACGTCCACAGTGTTGACGCCTGCGGCCAGCCCAAGCCATCGCATCCAACGTTCCAGTTGATCGTCCTTCCGGTAAGGCACGCTGAATGCTTCGTCAATGGAAGTGATAAGACACTCCCGCGCCCGATCGCGCTCGCCAAGAGTGATCCACGCCTCTGCTTGGGACTGGTATTCCTCCACGCGCGTGGAAGCGTCCCCGCCCTCGTTCGAAATTTCCGCCTGGAGTCCATTCAGGACAGCGAATGCCCAGGGCACATCCGTCAGATGTTCGTGGAAAGTCTGGACAACCTCTCGCCTCCGTGTAACCGGCCAATACCGCGAGCTTTCTTCGTTGTTCCATGCGCCTTCGAACTGGCCGCGAAGCTCCCGCAAAGCAGCCGTCCCCTGGAGCTTCACGGCTTTGACAAGGAGCGAGTGGATGTCAGATCTCTTGGATGAGAGTTCCAGCCAAGACATCCAGTCACGAGTTACCCGTGGGTTCTGGTAGAAGATTCTCAGAGTATCCGCAGCCAACGCCGAAAGATCTTCGATTGGTTCACCGCGCCATCCGAGAGCCCAAGCCTTGGCTATGCGACAAAGCGCTCGCTCAAACAGCATGACTCCTCGAAGCTTCTCGTTTGAGTCTTCGGGAACCATCTCCTCCGGAGACGCGGTTGAGCCCAATGCATATGAAAGCCGCGCGTGCCGGAACCGTTTGCTAAACGGCCCCAGGCCAGACTCACTCCGCAGAAAGTCTGTAACAAGTGTCGGCTCGGTAATGCCCTCTATCACCGCTCTTACAGAGGCCGCGTCTTCGCCGCCAAGGAATAGGAGCTCTCCCAAGGCAATCTTTGCGTCATCTGTCAAGCGCTCCACGTTGACTCTCTCTCGGAGGATCTCCAAGTACTTCCCTGAACGGTCACCGTCGCCCAAGGCACGGGCCTGGCCGACCGCGGAATAGAGGAGCCAAAACCAGTTGGACTTGCTCTTCTCTTCAACGAATGGCAGCTCCGCTTCGAATTCCGACCAATGCGCACACTCCACCTGGCTGTGGCATCTTGTTACGGCCAACCGAACGCGTAAGGCTTCAGCCTGTCTTGCGTCTTTCGCTTCGTCCTGTTCGGACGAAGCCTGCCGATATTTGTCCGCCACCCGCACACCGCCGATTGAAGCTCGGAAGTCCGGATAGGCCAAGTAGTGAACCGATGCGTCCGCCCAGGCCTCCAGCACATCGTCGTCATCACCCCTCCTCATGGAGTCAACCGGGTCTCTCCCACTAAGCAAGCTCAGCGGTTGAGCAAGATCAAACAACCTGCGGCCCTGCGTAACGTTGTCATTCGCAAGTTCCCCGCTGATTTCTAGCGCCAACACTCTCGGCGCTCTTAAACGGTTCCCATCACATAGAACAAGAAGGGGGTCATCAACTTGGGATAAGAGCTTCAATAGGGCCGTATCCTGGAGATTGAATTGCCTCTGCCCTTGTTCTGACGCCGCCAGTAGAAGCCGACTCAGGGCTACCACGTCTCTTATGGCGCCGGCCGCTCGCATCGCCAGTTTCAAGTCGTCTTCTATTTCCTCAAATGGCCGCAGCGCTATTGATTGACTGCGAAACAGATCTTGCGTTGCCAACCCAACGACTCGACTCTGGTCGTGTGCCATGGAGGCGTGATATATCTCCTCCCATTTCCAGACGTCGTCCGCTGAATTGGCGCAGGTATCCGCAAGCCTGGCGTGGAACTGCAGATCAAGCTGCTCTGGAGCGAGCTCCCCCTTGGTCACACGCTGAACAAAGAGTCGGAAGCTCTCGTGGAAGAATGAGAGACGACCAGTGTCTGATCGATCGAACAGGTGACCCACCGCGCGTCGTAGACGATCAAGTACTTGGTACTGATTCCAAGTAAGCAGCCATGCCCCCTCCGGACTGCGACGAAGCCTGGCTATTAGAGCGAGCAGGTCGGTCAGTTCTGTATCTTCTTCTAAGGCCCGCCAGTGGGTCATGTACTGAGAATCAATCGCGTCTTCGAATCGCGGTGCATCTGCGATCGCCTGAGCCAGCTCCTCCGCGCCAGTGGTTGCCGTCATCAGATTTACGAGATATGCCAGCGCCAACGGATGACCAGCGGAAAGCTCGGCGACCTGCTCCTGCTGGTCGTTAGTCAGTCTGTCCGCCAGGCCGGCGCTATCAAGTATGGAGAAAACCGCGTCTCGCGGCAGCGGAGACATTTCGATTCGACGACTTCCCTGGAGGCTCGACTGAACCGCCGTCGCCATTCCGGCAAGCTGGTCGGTCTGTGAGCCAAGTACGATCAAGACACCTTCGGGTATCTGCGCTGATTCCGGTAGCGCGGAGAGAAGCGATTGCCCGGGCGACTGCTCCCGGCCTATGTGGTCGAGGCCATCGACCAAAATGAGGGTCTTGATGCCATCTTCCAGCCACCTTTCATTGAGTAGCGTTAGCTGCTCCATGAATCGCTTTGCTAGCGCCGGCACGTCCTTAGAAGGCGATGGTAGGGTTCGGCCTCCGCGCACGCCCATTCTTTCTAACTGCACGACCACGTCATGTAAGAAACTTCCTGCCTCTCCTCTTAGGAAGCTCAGGTCTGCAGATTTTGGTACATAGCAGTAATACAAGGCGACCCTCTCTGGCCGTCTGGCGAGCGTGTCCGTCAGCAGGCTAGACTTGCCCGAACCAGGTGAACCCAAGAGGCAAATGTACCCGCTGGTTAGCTCGTCGAGAGCTCGATTGAGAGCCTCTCTGGTGACTTCTATAGGCCGATAAAGGGCGGACTCGATTGGAAACGAATGCTGGCTAACAAACTGCATTCGACCTTGCCACCCAAGTTGCTGGAGAAGCTGGTCTGATGAAAGTTCGACAATCCGTTCACGAGATGCGCTGAGCTGAAATAACAAGGCGCCGATGTCGTTGATATCTTGAGCTAACTGCCGTCCCTCATCGTCAGGAGCCCCAGAATCTCCACCGTCCTTAGTGCCAAAGTCCAGTTCGCAATGTCGGACGAACGAACCAAAGTCTTCGATCGAGAGGCCGCTTGCCTCTCGCAGTTGCGCCCACACGCCTAACCAGCGTTCGGGGACCGCGTAACCTTCGTTCGACCTATGAGCAGGTTTCCATACCTCTTCTATGAAGGCAGCGAAGTGGCGAGGTTCTCCGGGTGTGTCTTGACCCGCGTTGGCTAATACCTGCGTTCCGTTTGGGTTGTCGTTCGTCACCAAGTGAACGACAACGGTTGTCCCTGGCCTGGAAGCGCGCAAGACGGACCAACCTTCAGCTAACTGCTGAATCAGACTCGATCCGGAGCTGGCCGATATCAGTTCTGAGAAGTTCATTGTCCCCGGATAGGTTCGCCACTTAACTTGGTAAGCGTCCAGCCTTGCTGAACTCCCAATTTGAAGGTCATCCACCCGGCCAGCGAGAGGATCGACGACGCGGATGTAGCGCAGATCGCGCCGGAGTCCATTCAGAATGAGTCCGGCGCCGACCCTATATTGCCCCTCATAACCGACGGCTGCGTGCCGTTCGCCTTCCGATGGCGGGACTGAGCCGGTCAGCGCGTTCTTGTGACTAGGTGACTCTTCTGCTTCTTCCATAAGTTCAGAATACGGAACGCTCGTTTGTCTAACAAACATTGTTTGGCACCCAGACTGAGCATTTGGTGGAGGACCTCCTCGACAAAACAGGCTTCGCCACATCATCGCGCCATCAAGATGCCCCCACAGACTAGGAATATCGGGGCAATTGGGCGGTGAACGCCGTGAAGTTTGAATCGGATATCCGGGAGTAGCCGAAGTCCGCTCGTATAATATCGCCACTACCCAAATGTCTGAATCAGCGGCGCTTCCTCAACCCGACACGATACTGACCGGCCCTTTCTGGCCGGGGCCGGTGCGCGTACTCCGGGCAACCGCGAGCGACCGATCCATGCGTATCGAAGCTGTCGGAGTCGGCAATTCGCAGTACTACGACAGAACGCTGACGATCAGCCAGTTCCAGGCCGAGGTGTCGCAGCTGCTAGGTGGCACGCATACGTTCGATGCGGACCCAGCGCTCTTCCGGCTGTCGACGGAAGCACTGAGGATCCACCTGGCTCACTCCTTCGACCCGCAGTTCGCCGTGTCTGTGTCTCAGGTGGATCCGCTGCCGCACCAGCTCGACGCCGTCTACAAGCACATGCTTCCTCTGCCACGAATCCGCTTCCTCCTGGCGGACGACCCAGGCGCCGGAAAGACGATCATGGCGGGGCTACTGATGCGCGAACTAATGCAACGCGGCCAAGTCCAGCGCGTTTTAGTCCTCTGTCCAAAGGCTCTCACGGACCAGTGGCGCCGCGAGATGTGGGAGCGTTTCCGCGAGCGGTTCGTGATGCTGACTGGTGAGGCGATCGCAGGCTCCTTCGGTCAGAACGCTTGGATTGAGAACGACCACATTGTCGCGTCGATCGACCTCGCAATACAGGAGCACATCCAGCCTGGTATCGAGCAGTCGGAGTGGGACCTCATCATTTTCGACGAGGCACACAAGCTCTCTGCTTACCGTTACGGCGCGACCGGCAAGATCGACAAGACCAAGCGCTACCAGCTTGCCGAGCGGATGGGCAAGAAGGCGAAGCACCTGTTGATGCTCACCGCGACGCCCCACAAAGGAGACCCGGAGAACTTCCGCCTGCTGCTTTCTCTTCTCGACGACAAAGTTTTCGCGTCACAGGCCGGCATGCACCGGGCACTGAGCGACGAGCAATCTCCGTACTTCCTGCGGCGGATGAAGGAGACGATGAAGCACTTCGACGGGCGACCGATCTTCCTTCCGCGCCACGTCAACACAATGAAGTACCCGCTGGAGCCGCATGAACAATCACTCTACGAAGCGGTCACTGAGTACGTTGCGAATGGACTTCGGCAGGCGGAAGATACGCGCAACCGCAACGTTGGCCTTGCGATGACGGTCCTCCAGCGCCGCCTTGCCTCATCGCTCTACGCGATAACCCGCAGCCTTGAGCGACGGAAGAATCGCCTGGCCGAGGCCCTTGAGGCAGCGCGGAAGTTCGGAAAAGTCCAGGCTCAGGACTCCGAAGTTGAAGTCGACGAGGACGAAGACCTGACAGAGGAGCAGGAAGAGCAGATATTCGGCGCCTCAACCGCACGTAGTCCGGCAGAGCTTGAAGCCGAGATCAGCCAGGTGGAAGCTCTGCTCACTCAGGCGCAGGCGGCGATGACGCTGCCAGAACGGAAGGTGACCGAGTTCCGGAAGGCGATTCAGGAGCAGACCGTCCAGGACGGCAACGAGAAAATTCTCGTGTTCACCGAGCACAAGGACACGCTCGACTACCTGACTCGGAAGGTGCGTGAGTGGGGTTATACCGTGTGCAACATCCACGGTGGGATGAAGCTGCAGGACCGGGTGGCCGCCGAGAAGGACTTCCGCAGCCCCAAGGTTCAGTTCATGATCGCCACCGACGCAGCGGGAGAGGGCATCAACCTCCAGTTCTGCCGCGTGATGGTGAACTGGGACCTGCCGTGGAACCCGAACCGCCTTGAGCAGCGAATGGGCCGCATCCACCGTTACGGTCAGGAATTCGAGGTCCAGATCGTCAACCTCGTGGCCGAAACCACACGCGAAGGCGAGGTAATGATCCGCTTGATGAAGAAGCTCGAAATGATGCGTGCCGCCCTCGGACAGGACCAAGTCTATGACGTGATATCGAGCGTGCTAGACAGCGGCCAAGTGCGACTCGATGTTCTACTTCGCGAGTCGATCATGAACCGCCGGTCGCGTGACGAGATCCTCGCCGATCTCGAGTACATCGATGGCGAGGCATCCAAGGCCGCGGCTCGGGAGGCCCTGGCGACTGCCCTCGCGACGAAGCACATCGATATCCGCTTCATCGAAGGTGAGCAGCGTGAATCCAAGGAGCGACGGCTGACACCGGAGTACGTCGAGGCGTTCTTCGTGCAGGCCTTCCAGCACGTCGGCGGCAAGATCGTCAAGGGACGTGACAATGATTGGCGATTGGATAGCGTCCCGGCTGACATCCGGAGAGCGCTGAAGGCTTATCAGACCGGCGAGTTCGGACAGGAGAGCCGGATCCTGACGTTCCACAAGGAGCGCCTAAAGCGCGATCCGGCGGCCGAGTTCATCGCTCCGGATCATCCCCTCTTCGATCTCGTGGTGGAGCGGGTGCTCCATGAAGGCCATCCGCTTCTCTCCAAAGGCACCGCGTTTATCGACAAGGAGGCGCGCGAGCCTTACCTCATTTGGTTATTGGAGGCCGCGGTCGTAAACGGTGAAGGCGAGGCCGTCCACAAGCGCTTGCTCGGCTTACGCCAGCGCGGCGAGAACTTTGAGCCGGTTTCACCCGGCACAATCCTTGACCTTGCTCCATCTGAGACGCCGCCGACTGTTTCGCAGGGGCTGAAAGCTCTAGCCGACGGCGACAAGGCGGAGGGCGCGGCTGGCGCGTACTACGCGAACGAATATCTCGGCGAAGTCACCCAACAGCAAGAACGACAGGTCGAGATCGTCGAGCGGGCACTGCAACAGTCGGTGAGCGACAACCTGGCCGACCTTCAGACGCGGCTGGAGCGGCAGTTCCGCGACCAGGAGCGTGGCAAGGACATGGGCATCGCCATCCGCACGACGAACGAGCAGATCGAGGCGCTCGAAAAAGAGCTGACATCCCGGCGCGCGTCCCTGGCTCGACGCAAGGTCACTGCGCTCGAAGGGCCGAGAGTGGTCGGCTTGGCGGCCGTGCTCCCCGGCCCGGTACCTGCCGCCGTCGAAGCTGGCGGGGGCGACCAAAGTGCCTGTGAAAAGGCCGCGATGGAGCACACCATGCGACACGAACGCGACCACGGTTGGACGCCGGTCGACGTTTCCAGGCAGGGCGTCGGGCACGACGTGAAGAGTGTCGGTCCGGACGGCGAGGTGCGCTACATCGAGGTGAAAGGACACCAGAAGACAGGCGACATTATCCTCTACTACACAGAATGGCAGACCGCCCACCGCATGCGTGCTGAGTTCTACATCTACGTCGTTGACTATGCGCTCACCGAACCGCAGCTCACCATCTACCGCGACCCGGTTGGACTTGGAATCGAACCGGAGGAACGCGTGGTAGAATACCGAATCTCCCAAGAGCAGCTCCGTGCTGCCGCGCATGTTATCGAGGGGGAATCCATTGGCTGAGCGCCGCAAGCGCCTGATCGACGTGGCCTTTCCGCTCGAAGAGGTGTCAGCGCATTCACGACACGAGAAGAACGTTCGTCACGGGCACATCTCGACACTGCACATGTGGTGGGCGCGGCGACCCCTGGCCGCGTGCCGCGCCTTTATCTACGCAAGCCTGATTGACGATCCCGAAACTGATCGAGAGCGCGAAGAACTACTAAAGGAGATCGCCGATTTGTCGAGTTGGGACGCCGTTCGCAAACCCGACATCGTAATCCGCTCGAAGCCATCCGGCAGCGGCCTGACGGGCCGTGCGCTCCTTGAACGCGCCCGCAAGCGTATCCTCGAATGCAATGCTGGCAAGCCCCCGCGCCTCCTCGATCCATTCGCCGGCGGCGGTGCGATCCCGCTAGAAGCGCTGCGTCTTGGCTGCGAGGTGCAGGCAAGCGATCTAAACCCCGTGGCAGTCCTGATCTTGAAGGGGACCGTCGAGTACCCGGAGAAGTACGGGCGCCCTCTTGACGAGCAAGCTGAACAGAAGCGCAAAGGCGAGCGGGATCACATCGCAGGAGTTGACGGCGACGTGCCGAAGTACATCAACGACGCGGCGACCTCTGACCAAAAGTCGTTCTTCGATGGCGACATCATCGAAGCTTATCGCAAGAATCCGTTGGCGACCGACGTGCGCTACTGGGGTCGCTGGATGCGGGAGCAAGCGTGCAATGACCTGGCCGAGTTTTACCCCCTCGAGTCTGACGGTAGCATCCCCGTTGCCTACCTGTGGAGCCGAACAGTCCCGTGCCCCAACTGTGGCGCGGAGATGCCTCTCATCCGCCAGTATTGGCTAGCTCGCAAGGCGAACAAGAAAGTGGCGCTGCAGCCGGTGATCGACCGCGTCAACACGCGAGTCGAGTTTGAGGTCGTAGAAGGGGTCGACGTTGCCGGCAATCCTGGAGAGGCAACGGCATCGTTGGGTGATACCGCTTGCCTCGTCTGTCGACAAGTCATGCAGGGTGCGGAGATCCGAAAAGCGGCCAAGAGCGGGAAGATGGCTGCGCTTATGACCACAGCGATTGTCCAAAGCGAGGCGGTGAGGGGTAAAAGATACCGCGCAGCCACCGACAAGGATCGAGAGCGCTACCGCTCCGCTGAAACGCGCTTGGGCGATCTGCTAACCCGTGAGAGCGGCGATGGCCTGTCTTTTATTCCAGACGAACCGATGCCGAGCCGCGCTGAGACGACTGGCGGAGTCGTCTCAGCATTCGGATTGGACACCTACGGCAAACTCTTTAACTCACGCCAACTGCTGTCGCTGACTACCTTTGTAGAGCTCGTGAAAACGACCTATGCCGCTGCAGTGGAACAAGGGGTAGATGCCCACTACGCTACCGCGATCGCTGACTACTTAGGCCTCGCGGTAGGGCGTCTTGTGGATCGTGCGAGCACACTTTGTCGCTGGGACAGCACTGGCGAGTCGATAATGGGGACCTTCGGTAGACAAGCTCTCCCCATGGTGTGGGACTACGTTGAAGTCAACCCATTTTCAGGTATGACTGGCGACTTCGTTAGCGCACTCGAATGGATCTCGGGCTATCTCGATGGTGCCAATGTAGGAGCCATCTCTCCTCCGCTGGTTCAGATGAGAGACGCACGCGTTCCGGCTGAACGTCCTACATCTATCGTGGTCACCGATCCGCCTTACTACGATGCCATCAACTATTCCAACCTCTCGGATTTCTTCTATGTGTGGTTAAAGCGAAGCCTCGGTTTCTTGCACCCGGACTTGTTGCTTCTGCCGCTTACGCCCAAGCGAGAACAGATAGTGATGAATCCGTTCCTCATTCAAGGACCAAGCGCCGGCCGGCGAGAAGCAGCGCGGCGCAGATACGTCGAAGGCATGGCTGAGGCATTTTCTGCGATCAGCGCTTCGCTCGATGCCGATGGCCAGGTCGGAATTGTGTTTGCCCATACGGATCCCGCTGCGTGGGGGACGCTCATCGAAGGTCTACTTGACGCGAAGCTGATCCCCAATGCGTCCTGGCCAATCGATACTGAGCTCGAGAACAAGGTGTCGCGGCTAGGGCAAGCTCGTCTCTCGACTTCGGTCTGGATGGCCTGTGGTCCTCGTCACGAAACTGCCGCAGCCGCATTTCTCGACGATGTCATCCGCGAGATGCGGCCCACTATTCGCGAACGGCTTCTCTACTTCTGGAGCAAGGGCATCCGAGGTGCCGACTTTTTCATCAGCGCCATCGGTCCCGCGCTCTCTGTCTTCGGTCGGCACACCAAGGTGATGTACCCGGATGGGAAAGACGTGAGCGTACGGGACTTCCTCGACCTCGTCCGCCGCGAATCTACCGAGGTCGCTCTCGAACAAGTGCTGGGCGGGCAGATCATGGGGCAAGTCGACTCCCTCACCCGACAATACGTCACCTGGGTGTGGGGTTATTCCCGCGCGCCGCTCGACGCCGGTGAAGCGATCGCGCTATGCCTGGCGACAGGCGCGGACTACGGCGAAGTTGTGCGGGAGGGATCGATCGCCGCGGAGGCGAAGGAGAAGAGCAAGAAGATGGTCAAGCTGCGCACCATCAAGGAGCGCGGCGAGAAGGAAGACGAGCTCGGCGTCAGTAACGGCGCCCGCCCCGTTCCCCTGATTGACCAGCTCCAGCGCGCGGCATACCTCTGGTACCTCAACAAGACGGATCAGCTCGCCGCTTACCGCCAGTCCCTCGGCGAATCGCGCTGGACGGCGTTGCGCACGCTGGGCCAGGCCGTGGCGGAATGCTTACCCGAGGGCGACGACGACCGCCGCCTAATCCACGGCTTGCTCGGCAGCAACGTGATGGCGACAACGCCGCGCGAAGACCGGGTCGGCGCGAAATGGCGGGAACAGCCCGGCAAGGTGAAGCTGCCAGGCTTCGAGAAGAGCAATGACGACAAGTAAAGACCCGGAACTTCGCGACCGTCTCGCTGGCTTAGCGGCCTTTCTCGGTGTCCTTCAGGCGCCAGATTTCTCATTTGGGACTTGGAGCGGCGGTAACAAGACGCCTTCCGGCGCGATTGAGATGCCTTATTTCAACACGAGTGATGAGGCAAGCCGCCTCATCAAGACAGCGTACGATCTCGGCTGGGTGCTGGAAGACTTCAATTGGCCCAGCTGGAAGGACACGGATGAAGCGAAGCGCCTGTTAGAGCCGTCAGCGCTCGGCCAAGCAACTTATGATGACCTTACGCATCTGCTGACCACACTCATCCGCCAGGATCGCTTCGTCGAAGGTAACCTCAATTGGGCTTTCGAGTCCGGCCTGTTAATCGGGATTCTTGAACGCGCAGACCAGCTCCTTAGTGAACTTAGCTCGGCGTCCCCCGCAAAGAAGAAGTGAAGGCATGGCCGAAAGCAATCACGCCGCCCTCGGCGAAGGACTCAAGCTCTACACCGACGCCATGCGGCGGTTCGTGAAGGAGCAACTCATCTCAGCGTATCCAAACAGCTGGTGGGAGTCCGGAGTAATCAAGGCGCTAGGCGACCAGCAGCGTAACAACGTAAAGCGGGATATGGAAAAGGCGCCTGACAAGGCGAAGGAAGACTTTCTGGATGCGGCGCATGTCCAGACGGTGATCGGCAAGAACCAGAACGCCTTCAAACAACAATTCGGCGACTACCGGAAGTGGCAGTCGCTCCTTGGCCAGGTCGCCACAGCACGAAACGAACACGCCCACTCGCGCAGTGGTGACATGCCTGCGGACGAGGTAGGACACGCGCTTTTCGCAATAGAGCAGGTGCTCGCGGCCGCGAAACTGCCAGAGGCGACGAAGATCGAGGCATTGCGCAAAGGCGTTCTGCAGATCGAACCGGCCGAGAAGGAGAGCGTCCGCGAAGTAAAGCCGGCAAAGTCAGGTGAACTTCCTTACTGGTGGCAAGTCTGCGAGCCCCAGGACGGCTTCAAGAACCCGGCGGCAATAGACGAATCGCTGTTCGCCGCGACGCTCGGCCTCGTCTACGCGGGCGCTGCCCGCGAGGAGTACCTCAACCCGAAGAAGTTCTTCGAGCAGACATACTTCACCGAGAACCTCAAGACAACGATCCGCGACGTCGCCAGTCGGCTGAACGGCGGCGACGGGCCAGCCGTAACCGAACTACAAACCCCTTTCGGCGGTGGCAAGACTCACGCGCTCCTTACTCTCTACCACCTGATCAGCAGCCCGAAGGAATCCTCAGCCGTCTCGGGCGTCGCCGAGGCACTCGGGGACGTTCGCCTACCCACGGATGCGAAGGTGCTCGTCTTCGATGGACAAGAGTTTGGCGTCGACCCGTGGGTGAAGGAGGACGGCACCACGATCTCGACTCTCTGGGGTGAGCTCATGTACCAGGCTAATCCCCGCCTATTCCGGGAGTACATCGTCGACTCCGATTCGCGCGGCGACGCGCCAGGCAGTGCGAACGTGCGCAAAGTCCTTCAGGAATCGGGTCCGTGCCTCATTCTGATCGACGAGCTTGTTAGTTACCTGATCAAACTCAACTTCTCGAACAACAAGAAGGCAACAAACCTCTATCGTCAGACAGTCCAGTTCGTCCAAGAGCTATTCCAGCTGATAGGAAATATGTCGGACGTGTGTGGCATCATCTCGCTGCCGCAGAGCGTCAAGGAGTTCGGCGGCATCAAGCCTGAGCAGCTCCAGCAGCAGCTTGGCGTCCTCGATGATATTCAGCCTCGTGCCGACCGCGTCGTCTCAAAGCGCACGCCGGTCAATGACGAAGAGATATACACGCTGATCAGCAAGCGCCTCTTCAAGAAAGTCGATGGTGACGCCGCGGAACGGGTCACCAAGATGTACCAGGCGACCTACGAGCGGACGCGCGGGATGTACGAACCGACGGTGTTCTCCGCCGATTATGCCATTCAGCAGGTCGAGGCCTATCCGCTGCATCCCGAGCTCATCGACGTCCTGTACAAGAAATGGTCGACCGCAAGCGACTTCCCGCGCACGCGGACGGTTCTGCAGCTGCTTGCCAGCGTCGTCGCAGATCAGTGGGTGAACAGGCGTGAGGCGTATACGATTCAGTCTGCCCACGTGAATCTCGAACGGGAACGCGTTCGCACAAAGATCATCAGCGCGGCAGGTGGCGGCGGCTGGGACGGTGTCGTGGCAGCCGACATCATTGGTGGCGACGCCCACGCCGACGAACTCGATACACGCCGCGGCGGCGACTACGAGCGCTACCACGTAGCGCGAGGCCTTGCTACGACGTTGCTTATGCACTCGTTCGGAGGGCGCACCCGCGTGGGCGCGCTCACGCACGAACTGCGGCTAGGCACGGTCGCTCCGAACGTCGGACCCGAATACGTCACGGAAATTCTCGAATCGCTTGAGCAGTCGCTCTGGTACGTACATCGGGAGGGCGAGCTATTGCGCTTCCTCACGAAAGCGAACGTTTACCGTATGATTTCGCAGCGAGCGGAGCAGCTTCCCCAAGCTCAGGTACGGGAAGAGTTACGCAGCGCGGTCGCGAATGCGGCAGGATCCGCCGATGGCTTCCAGGTCGTGCCTTGGGCCGCCGAAGACGGAGCGGTCGCGGATAGTCCAAATCTTCGGATCGCGATCCTCGAGCCTGGTCTTGCCGTCCAGCAGGACGTTGACAAAGATTCTGTCCCAGAGAAGATCACAAAACTCTGGGAGCGTTCGGGCGCTGGCTTCCGCCAGTGGCGCAATGCGCTCATCCTTGTCGCCCCTGACGCCGACCTCTGGACTCGCGCCGAGGAGGCGATGCGCGAGGTGATGGCCTACGAGGGCGTGCTCGATTCTGTCGGGAAGGGCGGTGGTGAGATCACGGCCAATGAGAAGAAGGACCTGGCAAGCCGGTCGAAAGACAAGAAGGAGAGCCTTCGGACCAGTATTGCAACCGCTTACCGTTGGGTCTTCTTCCCGGATGAAGAAGGGCTCGAAGTCGTCAGCCTTCCCGTGCCAGCGACTCGCGATGAGTACATCGCCAAACGGATCGTCACCCGCCTGTCCGACATCACTTACGGCAAGCAGAAGATTCTCGAGAACATGGGTGCCGTTTACTTCGACGCCCGGGTTGCCCCTCGTCTCTGGAAAGACGCTGGCGAAGCGTTAGATCTATCGCAAGCGCTGTCTCGCTTCCAGGAGTGGACATACCTACCGATGTTGCCGCAGCGCGCACAAACGCTTCGCGCTTGCATAAAGGATGGCCTCCGCGAAGGCCTGTGGGCGGTCGCCATTGGTGATAACCAGACTGCCAAGTACCAACGGCTCATCGAGACTCCGGAAGAGCTGGACAATTACGGGGATCTGTTCGACGGTTCTGCCTCTCTCGTTCGAGGGGATATGCGAGTGCTGATACGTGAGCAGCTGGGAATCACCAAGCCCAGTCCCGGTGCCGGCCCAATTCAGGGGCACGAACCGGGTACACAGGGTCCCAAACCAGAACCTGGTGGAAAGTCGCAACAGCCAATCCCGAGGCCGACTCAGCGAGCGACCAACGTCAAGTTGACGCTGCGAGACATGAGCATCGGTAAGACTGCGAACTTGCAGCCGTACCTCTTCAAGGTCATCCAGGAGCACGACGCGGGCGCCCGCGTCGTGCTGCACATCGAGATCGACAGCGACGCTGGTATCCCGGAGGACGAAATCGAGCGCCGCGTTTTGGAAGGGCTTGAACAGTTGGGCATTGACGCTCGCTGGGAGAAGTGAGGCGTTGCAACTAGTCGCGAGGCAACAAAAAGCGGGGTGGGCCCGCTCTTATTGTCGACGCCTTCACATAGCCCGCCTCCTCTTCTCTGGTTCGCCGCTAGCCCTTCAGGTAGACGAGACGGCGGCGGCACGCGAGCCACATGCGGAGCATCGACCGAGTTGCGCCACGAGAACCAGATCGTCATCCGCGGTTGCGGAGTTGTGTGTTGCCTGTGAAGGTTAGCCTGGCAAATCAGTGAGTTTTCGCCAAGTGAGACTGCCGTCTTCTTCGACACGTGACTCCGCATCGAGGTTAAGTTGGTAGATTATTAAGACCTCACCCACGCCGGTGGCTGAAGGTGCTAGTAGACCCTCCAAACCCAGTTGGTGAACGGCTTGCCCGGTTTGCTGGAACGGAACAATAACGTCAGGCTGAATCAATTCGAGGCCTAGAACAGTCCGGTTATGCGGCTTCCTTAAATCGACAACCCGAGAAAGAGCCACACGCAAGCGACAAACTTTCCGTGGGAGTAGTCCGATAGGATCGAGGTTCTGTGCCTTAGAGAGGCGTCGGAACTCCGCCGCGGCTGTCAATTCAGTCAGTGCCGTATAAAGGGTCGGAAAGCTGTTCGGTGGATTCCAACGCCCTCCGCGATTGCGCGCTCCATCTCCGCTCAGACAATCGCGTTCCCGACCGACGTGGCGAAAAACGATTCCTGAGAACGGTACGGAACCAAGCGAGTCTATGAGTTCGTACTGGTCGCCGTCAGCCACGGAATCCGCACTAGACGAATACGCCGTCCGCGATAGAGTCAATCAAATCTAATACTTCGCTATAGCGTCCTTGAGTGACTAGATCGATCGGCCTTTGATTGCTCAGCAGAGGATTGGGTTCATGCAACCACGCCGATGCGGCGTCCGGAGTCATAGTCTTTGATAGTTGTTGCGCAACCGCGGCCAGTTGAAGAAGCCGATCCCTCGACACTCCCTTTGGAGTGTTGGCCCCGCTTGCCCAACGCGCTACCGTTCTTACGCTAGCACCAACGATTCTCGCCACATCTTCTCTTGAGAGTTGCGCGCCGTGTTGAATCCTAGCGAGTCTCTCGACATAGACGCTCATCTTCCGCCCCTCATCACCCCTGCTGTGACCTCCAGAACACTGGTCCAACGCTCGACGTAATCAGAGTTTCCCCCTAGGTCGCCGACATGACGCTGAAGCTTTCGACTAGCCTGCCGCGCTGTCTCCAGGCGGTTTTCGATGTGACGCAATCTTGCGGCTGGTTGTAAGTTACGGATATCTTCTATCTCGCTCGTCCTCGACCACACAAAGTGTTCACGCGGCGACGAGATGGCGTTCGAAAGCGAATCCTTACAGCAAGGACCACGGCACACGAACAGAGATCGGAGACCAGGTGTATCGAATATCTCCTTGGCGACTTGCTGAGGTAGCGATCGCATGAGGGTCGTGGAGTAGACTCTCCTCGCCTTGCCACCCCGCCCTGACTTCTCCTTGCCGTTCGGCTTAGGAACTCTAATCTTGCTAGGGAAATCAAATGACTCCGCCTGCGCGATTCCGCTGTCGAAACTTGCAAGACCAGCCGCGAGTAAGAGCAATCCGAAAGCTGGCTGCCTCGCCGCGATGACATCCAGCCCACGATCCTTAAGTTCTCGCAGTGCTTCGGTATAGCGAACCAATTTATTGATCGAGTCGGATTGAGCCGCGACCGGAGAAATCAGCGCATAGACTCCGGCCGCTCCCGATTTAGAAAGGCTATCAACCAAGCCGGCGTCGCGCAAAGACTCTGTTGAACCCGGAAGCATTGCATAAACGAAGGTGCCGACCTGGGCAATCGATTCCTCCAATAGCCGAGTATTTACAGCGGTCCAAGGGGAATCCGGGCGGTTGACGAAAAAGGCGGGCGATATGTAGTCGCTTACACCGATCGACCGTTGGAACTCGAGGACCGATTTGACAAACTTCGAGACGACTCTCACATCAGCAAAGTCTTCGGGGGTATAACCAGCATTGTCATCGATCTCCAAGAGATTCTGCCGACAATATGGGAGTCTGGATAGTCCATCTACCTGGCGTGCGCCGTCGATGAGTCGGTAAGTCTGATGATCCATCATCACAAGCGTGGCTCTGTCCACAAGCTCCACGGCCTTGCTCTTGAGCGCGGATTCAAAGCGGGTTGAAAAGGGACCATCCAAAATTACCCCATCAATTTGTAGGGGCTCCCTCTGCCAAAACCCGGGGGCCAAGAGCCGCTCCACAACGTCGTGGTCATCTTGGCCAACGCGAATCAAATACCTGGAACGACCACCACCAGACAGGACAGAAGTCATGACAATTAGCATGTTAAGACGCTACCCAAACGCCTGTCAACCCCACTCCTTCCCTACCTCGCCTGCACTCCCAATGCCCGCTGCCAGATGCAAGGCAACAAAAAAAGCGGGGTGTCCCCCGCTCTTCTTGTCTAACGCCCTCACATCGCGCGCCTCCTGGTGTCCTCCGACTCACCGCTGGCCCGCAGATACACTAGGCGACGGCGGCACGCGAGCCAAGTACGAAGCATGAGGTCTGCGATGGCTCGAGGCGAGAGGTGGGCGATGGCCAGAAGGCGCTGGTCCTCCGCCTCGGTCCAGGGTGCGCCTCTACGTTGGCGCTTCGGTTGCTGCTGCGAAGTCATGGTTGCTCCTTCACGAGGGGCTCAGGCCGCCTTCGCGCGGGCAGCCGGCTGTTCGATTTGGTCAATGATCCGGCTCGCGATGGCTTGGATGTCGGCCAGCTTCGACCGGAACGTCCGCAGATCAGACCAGCTGGCGAGGTAGCCAAAGCTGTAGTCGCCGGCGTCGACGCCGAAGTGGCCGAGCGCGATGTAGGCTACGGATTCGGCAATCGTCTCGTGCTCTTGTCTCGTGTCGATGTGTTCGGCGTAGTGATGCGCGATCTCGTGGCACAGCGTCTTCGCGGCCATAACCGGTGCTAAGTCCGGGTCAACCCAGATCTCCCGGCCGATTCGGTCGTACCAGCCATTCGCTTCATGGGCGCCGCCTCTGCCTGGTCTGCGGTCAATGGCGAGCCGTTCTGTCTGGGCAATCATCTCTAGGCATTCCCACAGGCTCGTGTCATCGCCCGAGAGAAGCGTCACGGGAGGCTCCGGCAAATCATCGCCCTCGGTCTGCGAGATGTCGAAGACGGAGACGGCGCGGAAGCGAAGCCCGCTTATCTCCTCTTCCTCCGCTATTCCAGTCCCCTCATCGACTGTCGCGATGGTCTTTCGGTACGGCATCGGAGCGAAGATGCGGATGCCTTTCTCGCCCTTGCGGACGTGTCGCCCGAGGGAGAGCCAGGTGTGGAATCCGGCGACGTGCGAGGCGTCCGGGGACTGTAGCCAGATCAGCATCGTGTTGGAAATGCTGTACTTGTGGAACCGGGAAACGGTTCTGAGATAGGAGAGGTACTCCTCACTCGTCTGCACTTGCTGGAAACCTCTCTCCAGCTTGTCTATCAGCTCGCGGCGTACAGCCTGAGCCGTCTCGGGATCGGCTTTGAACCGACGTTTCGGCATGGATTCCTCCTCTCTGGAAATGAAGGAGGGAGCCCGAGTTATCGGACTCCCTCACTGTTGGACTGGATGTCGCCTAGAGCAGTCTGAGTTGCTCCCCTTCCGTTGCATTGGCTGGTCCTTCGATCACGACCATCTCTTGCGATGTCAACACCGTGAGTTGTTCCTCCGCTTCCGGCTCGATGTCCTCCGGCCGCAACGCCGTCTCGATCTCGCCTTCCAACTCCCGTACTCCAGCGAAGAGCGCCTCCAGCGACCCGGCGTTGGTCTCGTTTCGGTCCGTGAGGCTGCGAGCGAGGGAGAGGAGCATGTCGTCGCCCTGGTCGCCGTGGGTGGCGAGGCCTTCTTCGACGAGCTCACCCTCGACAACGAGTGAGCTTTTGAGTTTCTTGGCCACGAGTGCGAGTGCCTGAGCCTGGAGCGTGCCGGAGTAGGCGAAGTAGATGACCCGCACTGGCAAGCGCTGGCCGATCCGCCAGGAGCGGCGGCTCGCCTGGCGCATGGTGTAGAGGCTGTACTCGACCTCGTACCAGAGGATCGTCGGGAAGTCGACGAGGTCGAGGCCGGTCTGGACGAGGCGCGGGTGCACGAGGAGGATGTCGAGTCCCTGCTTGACGGCTCGCGCGACCCATTCCTCGCGTCGGTCGGCGGATACGGTGTCTGACTTGAGGGTCGCGACTCGGTATCCGGCATGGGTGAGCACCCGTTCCAGCCGAGGCGAGATGTCGCGACTGGCGGTGTGCGTGATGTAGACGAGCACTCGCCGGCCCTGACGTTGCTCTTCACGCACGAGGTCGACGAGCGCTTGCTCCTTCGGGTAGAGGCGATCCTCAGGCAGCGGCGGGACGGAGGCGATCACCTCGCCGTCGCGAGCGTCGAGGACTGTCTCGCCCTTCGTGCAGGCGTCGGGGTAGGCGAGAAGGCTCTGCAGGTAGGCGGCGAGAAGTCGCTTCGATCCTGCCGCCAGCGCTCGGACGACCGCAGCGTGCAACTCGTCCGCGAGCTGTCGGTAGCTCTCCGCTTGCGACTGCTCGCCTCGCCGGGCGGCTTCGTCGAGCGAGATCAGCCGCACCTCCTCGCGATATTCGGGCAGGTTCGCGGCAACATCGGCGAGGCGCAGGAAGGCGGTGTTGCCGATGAGGTGGAAGAGGACGGCAGGTGAGACGCCTGGCTTCTCGACGATGCGCGTGCGGTAGCCGCGCCGCCGGCTCACGCGTCCGTCCTCGTAGGCGTCGTCGTCGCCTCCGGTCTTCTTCGTGATGCGCTCGACGATCCCGTAGCGCGTAACCCAGCGCGGCTCGTCGCCGTGTGCGAACTCGTCGCGGACCGCCGGCGAGAAGCGCCAGAGGAGGTGGAAGAGCGTCGAGGCGTAGCCGCCCATCAGCGTGCCAGTGAGCGTGAGCGTGCGCCCGCAGGCTTCGGCGAGGGTGCCGGCGGCGAGACCCTGCGCCGAACCGCGGGCCTTGTACTCGTGCTGCTCATCGACGATCAGCAGGTCGAAGAAGCCGGGCATCCGCCGTGCAACGTAGTCGGCGAGCGGGAAGCGCCGCGGCCCGGAGCGGTCGGCCTGCCAGAGCGGACCCTCGCACTCCAGGCAACGCCGCTTCTTGCGTGCCAGATCTTCGTGGTTCAGCGGGACGCCTTCGTCGTCGACTATCTCGGCGAAACAGGCCGGACAGCACAGACGACGCAGCGGCTCCCCGACTTGACCGCGAACCAATTCGCCGCCGTTGACAGCAAGTCGCTCGACGATTGCAGGCAGCCAGCGGTACGAGAGCTTGGCCCGCTCGCGCGACATTACGACGAACAGCGGTACGCTCTCCGGCCGCTGCAGCCGGTTGAGGTCCGAGATGCTCGTGACGATCGCCGTCTTCGCGAGCGGCACCGTCGCGACGATCTCGCGCTGCCACTTCCGCACGAGGTGCGGCGGGCAGAGCGCGAGCACGCTCCGGAACCCGGCGAGGTGCGCTGCCGCCGCGCCGATCGTCGTCTTGCCGGTACCCATCTCGCCGACGAGGTTGGTGCCTCGATGCCGCCGCAGCGAGACGGCGACCGCTCGGATCGCGTCGCCCTGGGCGCCGAGCGGCCGGCGTCGCAGGGGGCGGAGGTCGAAGCCCCACTCGGAGCGGTTCCGCGCGGTGTAGACCGGCGGGTACGTTCGCAGGACAGCCTGGGTGATGGCGTCCTGGTATTTTTCGATGAACTGAGCGAGGTTCATGGGAGGTAATCCTGATACATAAGCGTCATGAGCAATCCTTTCGTGTTCCGGTTAGCGAAATACAGTGGTTGTCGACGGTCCCGACTAAAGGATCACAACCATCGCAGAGTGGCGTAACCTGGAGCGTTCGCGGACTATGGACGCGCGTGGACCATGAGGATGCGGCAGCAGGGCTGTAGCGAGATCGTGTATGCAGGGGCTTTCAACGCTCTGCACTAACCCCTACCGTCCCGGAGGCGTTCACATATGGCGGAATTGCTGATATAAGACTGGGATAGTTATCCGATCTTTACCTTAGGAGCCGGAGGTCATTAATGGCGTACTCAGCCGAAATAAGCAGGCTCAGCCCCGGCTGCTTCTTGATTCTGATTGACCAGTCTGGCTCCATGGCGGACATACAAGCGAGTTCGGGGGTGCAGAAGGCGCAGGGAGCTTCGGACGCCGTTAACCGCGTTCTCGCTGATCTTGTCATCCGATGTACCAAACAAGAGGGAGTTCGCGATTATTTCGATGTCGGAGTTATTGGCTATGGGCAGAGCGTTCAGCCTGCGCTGGCGGGGTCGTTGGCTGGGCGAGATCTCGTCCCTATCAGCGAGATCGCGGATCTGCCAAGCCGCGTTGAAGAAAGAATGCGTAGAGAACCCGATGGCGCCGGTGGTGTGGTGGATGTGCCAGCACGATTGCCCATCTGGCTTGAACCGACGGCGAACGGGGGAACACCAATGTGCCAAGCACTGAACATGGCAAGGTCGGTCCTCAATGGGTGGATTGCCGCTCATCGCACCTCTTTTCCGCCGATCGTGATCAATATGACAGACGGTGAAGCGACGGACGGCGATCCCCTTGGTCCGGCTCAGGAACTGATGGGTCTGAAAACGGACGACGGCGAGTTGCTCCTATTCAACTGCCACATCTCTTCGCATAAGGCCCAGCCCGTTCTGTATCCCGACAGTGAGTCTGGGCTCGTCGATGACTACGCTAGGCTCCTGTTTCGGATGTCAAGCATGTTGCCAGAGCGGATTCGCGCCATCGCTGCGCAAGAAGAACATGCCATCACCGAGACCTCGCGGGGATTTGTGTTCAATGCAGACATCGCGGATCTGGTGAAGTTCCTCGATATCGGAACGCGGGTGAGCACAGACCTAAGATGAAATGTCGGGCCGCCTCCACCTGACCCTGCGGGTTCTTTCTTGTCCAAAGGCTGGTTCCTCGCAGTCAGAGTACGAGGACGCCGCCCGGGGCAACGATGAGCTGGGCCGGTTTGCGATTGCAGATGGCGCAACAGAATCTTCATATTCTGGGGAGTGGGCTAGACACCTCACCTCGCTTTTCGTGGAGGACCCACCCCAATCGAGCCAAGAACGACACCTTGCGCCGTGGATCCGCAAAGCACAGGATACGTTCACCGTTGGCCTCAGAGATACGGCCCCATGGTACGCAATCGAGAAGGCGCGGCTAGGAGCTTGGGCTACGTTTCTCGCCTTCAAGATCAATGTAGATTCACGGTACTGGGTTGCTTGGGCGGTTGGCGATACCTGTCTGTTTCGATGTGACCTGCTCAAGACTGCATTGTCCTTGGCGTTTCCGATTGGGCATCCGGACGACTTCGGCAGTTCGCCTGCACTGGTTGGAAGCAAGCCAATCAGCAACCGGTACGTGCTGTCTAAGGTCTCACGTCAGTGGGGACGCGCGCGAAGCGGTACGAGTTTCGTATTGGCGAGTGACGCCCTAGCTGCGTGGATCCTCACCGATGTGCGCAATCATGGCCGCCAATGGCTGACCCTTCTAACCATTGAAGAGTACGAGTTTCCGGCGTTCGTAGAGAGCCTCAGGCGAAACTCATCACTCAAGAACGATGACACGACTGCGATGATTATCGAAGTTACTTAGGTCGATGACTAAGCTACCCTCGTTCTGGCCAGATCCTCTGGACTACGCAACAGCCGTGCAGAACCCTAGCCTCGCGTTTGAAGATCCAGACTTGGCAAACGGTGACATCTGGCTTGACGCTCGCGGGCTGCCGGTTGTGGCGAGCGGTGGGTTTGCCGTCGTGTTCCGGATCCAGAACGACAGTCGCAACTGGGCTGTCAAATGCTTCACCAGGCGCGTGACTGACCAGCGGGAAAGATACGCCGAAATATCGAACTTCCTAAGGTCTGTTTCCCTTCCCTTTCTTGTTCCTTTCCGGTACGAAGAGCGCGGAGTTCGTGTTCGGGGCTCGTGGTTCCCGGTTGTAAAGATGGAGTGGATCGAGGCACCGACTTTGAACCTGTTTCTGCCCTCGCATGCTACGGAGCGGAAGACCATGGAAGCGCTGGCAGCGCGGTGGTTGTCCCTGAATTCAAGTATGGCTAAGGCAGGCTTGGCTCACGGCGACCTGCAACACGGTAACGTACTTGTGCATGGCGATGGCCTCAAACTAATCGACTATGATGGTGCTTTCGTGCCAAGCCTGGCCGGGCGCCCTCCGGATGAAGTGGGCCACCGGAATTATCAGCCGCCCTGGCGAGACCGCTCTGATTTCGGGCCCGACATGGATCGTTTCTCGGCCCTCTTGATTCTGAGCGCATTGTACGCACTGATCGAACACCCGTCTCTGTGGGAGAGATACGGTAATGAAGAGAACCTCCTCTTTTCCGCAGCCGATCTAGCGGCGCCTCAGAAGTCACCGCTGTTCAAGACACTGGAATCAAGCAACAACAAGCACCTCAGAGACCTGGTCGGCTCCTTAAAGCGGGCGGCCCTAGCGAGAGCCCAGCTTCCAGCGCTCGAGGACGTAGTTCGAGGGGCAAGGGTTTCGCTCAGCGACGACGGTTGGCGCGCGATTTCCACACAAGCCAAGCGTGGTGCCAGACGAACTGCTCTGCCGTGGTGGATGGAAAGCGAGACGACCACCCAGCCGACAAAGCCGAAGCACGAACGACTCATTGCTCACGATGTGTCGTGGGCGGGTTCCTTCGTCGGGCGGATTGCGGCCGCGTTCAGGAGAAGGCCCGAATTGATTTTAGATCTGTCAGTCTCACCGCCCACCCCGTCATTTGGTGATCTTGCCGTCATTGCTCTTAAGCCCATTGATTCAACCGGCGACGCAGTGGACTTTACGCTCACAGCCACTCAAAGAGGTCCGCCAAGCGCTTCACAGGGCGACGTTCCTCCGTGCGTATTGAGCAAGCGCACGGCGGTTCCATTGATCTCCTGGTCCAAGCAAGGCAGGGGAATTGGCAGTACTCGTATAGTCACCACTTGAGTCTGTCCTCTCCGCGTCGGCCGCCTGACCTCGTGTCCTCCGCGAGCCTCTCATACGACGAGGAGGACTCTACCACGGTTTCCGTTAGTTTTCGCGCCCAGAAGGGGGGTCGACCGCTTCGGGGTGCGCGATCACTGCTTCGCGTCGAAATGGGCGGCTCAGTCGAGATTGCCCCCTCTTGGGATGGTTCCCCCACATCTGGTAATGGCCTGTGGATGCACACGCTGAGCCTTGGCGATGTGCGACCGGGAACTGATTTGACAGTTGGCGTGTGGATTGAATGCGACGGCCAACTTGTCGAAGCCTCCCAAGTCCGTTCTTCCGTTCCAGCCTTGTTCGTGGCGAGTTACCGCAGCGGCTATCTGTATCACCGCTTGTCGTGCGCGTCGGGTCAGAAGATAGTCTATAGACGAGAGTTTACGAGTGCCGCACAGGCGCAGCGCCACTACAAGCGTCCATGTTCGAATTGTCGTCCACCTTAGTGCTCAATCACCTCGAACCGGCCTGAGCGCAGGTCCAGCGCTACGACTGACGTGCGCAGCACCTCGCGCTCGATCTCGACGTCGGGGTCGTCGGACTCGACCGGGATGCTCTCCTTGTAGGTGCGGCCCTTGACCAGGACGCGGCGGCCGCTTGCCTCAAGGATGATGTTGTTCAGGAAGCCGGCGGCGATCAGCACCGCCAGGTGGCCGCGCCGCAGCGGCATGAGGGGTCGGACGCGCCGCTCCTCGGCCGGCCAGAGGCGGTCCGCGAGAGCCGCGTTCCCCCAGAGGCCCGAGCGCCGCGCCTCCTCGGCAGCGGCTTCGGGGTCGAATATCTGCGACGCGAAGAGGACCGGTTCGGCGGCAAGGTGCGGCAGGTCGTACAGCGCCTCGGTCGCGGCCACCGGCGGTAGCTCGGGGAGCGGCTCCGCAGACCACGCCTCGATCGTCCGCTGCTCGTCCTTCCTCGCGACCGCGCCTTCGCGCTTGACCGCAAGCAGCACGACTTGGCTGGCGTCGGCGAACTCGGGATACGGGAAGCGGTAGCAGGCGAACCGCGTGTAGTGCGCGGCGAGGTAGCGGGCCGAGACAGCGAGCCGCCGCTGCGGGACGATGAACACGAGCACGCCGCCCGGGCAGAGCGCCCGCGTCATCGTCGTGAGGAACGCGTGCTCCAGGCGCTTCGACTCGTCGTCGTAGTCGTACGGCGGGTTCAGCCAGACGCACGAGAACGCCCCGTGGGCCAGCCGCACCGCGAACGCGCTCCCGCAGATCACGTGGTCGAGCGCCGCCTGCGCCTCGTCCGCCCGGTCTCGGGCGATCTCGACGCCGTACGTCTCGCCGCCAACCGAGTCGCCGAACTGCCGAAGCGCCGCGCCCGTCCCGCAGCACGGGTCGAGCAGCCGCACCCCCTGCCGCGGCGACTGCGACGCGCATCGTATGAGTGCCGCTATCCGCTCGACGACGGACGGCGGCGTCGGGTAGTAGCCGGCTTTGGCTACGCCTTCTAGTCTCATATTTCGTCCTTTCCGTAGAATCTGAACATGGGAATCGAGATACGCCCGGCAACCCTCTCGGACGAGGAAGCCGCGCTTTACCTGCTCGAGCAATTGTTCGAGCCACCCGGCGGCGTGCCGCCGGACTACACGCGCCACCGCTCGTCGGCGTCGTTTCGCTGGGCCTTGGAGCAACCGAACGCCGACATACTTCTTGCCTTTGATGGCAACAAGGCTGTGGGGCTTACAAGTGTCTACGCAGACATTCAATCGCTTGGCTTCGGTCCCAAAATGTTGGCTACAGGACATGGTTGTCGATAAGGAGAGGCGGTCTGAGGGCATTGGCGAGCATCTGATGTCCGCAGCCGAGAACTGGGCGAGAGAGCGCGGCCTCACTCACATCGAGCTGTCATCAAACAGTCAGCGCGTTGACGCGCACCGGTTCTATGAGAAGCAGGGGTTCAGTCGCGCCAACGCCTACCTCAAATGGCTCGGCTAGCGTTACGCCGCTTCCGCCAGCTCATCCTCATCCGGCACCGCCAGTCGGCTTCGCCGCACCGCGGCGCTGACGTCCCCCTCAAGCTGCGCGACATCCGGGCGGCAGCGGTAAGCGTGGATGCCCACCGAGTCCAGCGCCTCCGTTTCGCCTGAGGCCAGGCCGCGGCCCCACAGCCACTCGGTCCACGACGGGTGCAACGGCAGATCGACTCGCCGGTTGAGGAAGCGATAGTGCAGCGCCGGCGCTTCGCCTTCGCTGCGGGCCAGCAGGAGGAAGCTTGTCCTGAGCGCAGTCGAAGGGTCCTGCCGCTCGCAGGCATAGGACGCAAGGTCCGATACGAGCATGCCGTGATAGGCGGCGCTCGCCGGGAGGCGGGCACTGTGAAACCGCCACGCCCCCCACGCCTCGCGGGCGAGCCAGCACTCCGACGCACCGGAACCGAGATCCCCCTCGCTGAGGTACGCGGTCTCGCCCTTCACGAGCCGGGCCCAGAGAGCGCGCACGCTCTGCTGGCTCCCGAGCATCGAGATGAACCAGAGCTGTTCGCCGTCCAGGGCGAACGCATCGACGGCGGCGGTGAAGCCAGCAATATGAATTGTATGAAGTTGCATAGGATGATCCTTTCGGTAAGACGGAGGGAAGCAAGCTGCTATACTCCCTTCGCGCTGAGGCTCATCGCACCGTGGCAGACGTGCGATTTGGCGCTGTGGACTACCCCCTCGGGCCGCCTCGGCGCTCTACTTTGCTACGACAGGCAACTTCGCGCGGTGCGCCCGCTGGCGCTCCCGGTTAGGTATGCCGCCTAGTTGGCAGTCAGGACAATAGTTGCGACGGCGCGACTGCGGTTTCCGCTCCCGACGATAGATCGAGACGCACCCGCTGCAGACCGTCAAGTCGGATGCCCGCGCTATGGCAAGCATCAATTGACTGGCCAAGATTGCAACCGTTGGAGGCTGACCGGTGTCCCTGACTAATAGTCTGATCTCCGGCGTTTCGGAGTGGTCAGTCCAAATCAAGCCGTGAGATGCGCCTCCGAGCGCTAACCATTCTTCGACTAGAAAACTGACTGTTCCGCGCTGGCTCTCGGGCGACGTCATGACGGAGTAAAGTCCAGGCGGGTAGGGTCCAGACACAGGCGAGATCGCGCTTTCCCAGTCTGCTGCATCGACGACGATTCCCTGGTAGATCGCGGACGTAATTTTTAGAAGCGACCTTGCGCCAGCCGCCAGATCAATCCACGGCTTGACCGGTTCCCAATGTACCGGCGTGAAACCCGAGAATGGGAACCGCATCGGCTCGCACATCTCTCCGTAACTGGTAGGTGCTCGATTCTGGTGAGTGCTGGGCAGAAAGTGGTCACACCAACCCAACACCCCGAAGCGCTCAGTAAACTCCAGGATGTCAGATGCCGAGTGGATTCTGATGAACGTATCCAGCATTCCTAGTCCAGATCGTCGGGTAGGCACCCACTTCATCAACCATTCGTGCAGGTCATCGTGTTTTCCGTCGAGATAGGCCTTGGCGCTGTATTCGAACGGTACGTGTGGCGGCCAAGTGTAAAGTAGCGTCTCGTCGTCAACGAGGTCGACGAATTGCGGCACAAGCGCGTCTTCGAGCGGGGTCTTCGGATTTCCCACTAGGCTGCTGTCGCCAGACATGGCAGCCAGTTCGATACTGCGCTGCAAGTCCCGTAACGGTAAAGTCACGTTGAAATTCTACAAGTCTCGAACCAATCACTGCAAACTCAATCTATGAAATTCGACTTGCGGGTAAAGCTCGACGTTGAAATGAAGTTTCGAACCACGGCGAAGGCTCGGTTCTGCCTTAAGTGTCTGACGTTTCTCGTGGTGCCAAGCTCGATGTGGGAAGTCATCCGACTTGTACTCTAAGAACTCTCCTTTGTTAGATCACTCCTCGGTCCTTCAAGCTCACGAATCGCCCGCGCCCAATCACGATGTGGTCGAGCACCTCGATGCCGAAGATCCGGCCCGCCTCCACCGCTTGTTTCGTGAGCGCCACGTCCTCGGGTGACGGCGACGGGTCGCCTGAGGGGTGGTTGTGGACGAGGACGATGTTCGGCGCGCAGACGACGATCGCCTCGCGGAAGACCTCGGCCATGCGCACCATCGTCGAGTTCACGTTGCCCTGGTAAATCATCAGGACGTCGAGGACGCGGTTGCGCGTGTCGAGCAGGACGACGCGCAACTGCTCCTGCATCAGCAACTCCATCTCGGGAGAGAGCAGCGCTGCCACATCATCGGGCGAGCGGACGGTTCGGCCATCGGCCTCGTCGCTAGCGGTCTGATACGTCGACCGCAATTCGGAGAGCAGGCGCAGGTTCTGACGCACGAGCTCAACGAGCGCCGCTTCGCTCGGTGCGAGGAACGTGAGCTGCTCGCGGTCACGCCGCGAGACGGTCGTAGGGGATATCCGGCGGGGCATCGATTCGCTCGTAGAGCGTGAGCCGCTGAGCCGGATCGCCGTTGCGCGAAAGGGCCAGCAGGGCGTAAGCGCGAAAGCCCGGAATCGGGCAGACCGGCTCCGGAACTTTCACGATGTATCTTGGGCCGGCGCAGGTGTGGATCTCCCGTACGAGTCGTTGTTGGATGATCACCATGTCACGCCGCCTTCGACTGCTTGCCGTTGACGGGACGACCGTTTCGCCGGTTGAATTCGTCGGCCAGCTCACGTATCGCCTCGGAGAGTTGCTCCTCTGACAGCCCGTCGAGTGGCTCTCCAAAGCGCTTCTCGATCTGTGCCAGCGTCCCGGCAGCGTCCAGCCCGATTCGAGTCGAGAGCTGGAGCACAGTCCGCCGCATGCCTTCGAGCTTTCCCGGACCTGACGGCGCCGACGACGTGCGCAGGTCGGCGATCGCTCGCCGGTCGTAGAGCCCGTTCCCGAACTGATCGCCGAAGAAGCGGAGCGCTCGCTTGAAGGCGTCGGTGACCGCACCCTTGTATGCGGTCTCGTGCGCTTCGGGTGTGTCAGCGACAACGAAGCTGCATCCAGCGTCGCTGCGCGAGGCGCATCCGCGAACCGTGACACGGACGACCGCAGAGTACATCCCGAGTGCCAACGGGGCCTCGGTATCCAGTTCGAGGAGACGGAGCGGGCGAAACCCGACTTCGCCAACAAGCTCCGCACCCCAGCCGTCGTAGCCGAAGATACGGTTCGCCTGATTGATGACGGACCAGCCCTCCAGATAGCGTAGGAGACGGCCATCGCGCGACTCCCGCTCGGCGACGATCAAGCGGTCGAGCGGCTTGGCGAGGAGCCCTCGCGCGCGGCTCGACATGCGTTCGCGCGGCATGATCGGCACTGTTAGGCCGCTTACCGCGCCTGCTGTTCGTCCGTTGTCCATACGATCTTCCTTCCGTTGTTAGCGAGTTCAAGACAGCGCTCGAACGCTTGCCTGCCATCGGTTGAGCGCCCGAGGTCGTTCAGGTCATGGATTCCTGTTGGCAGCTCCACAACCGCGGCGTTCCTACCGAGCGCCGATGCGAGTTCGGCGGATGCGTGCTGTCCCGCGTCGTCCGAGTCGAGCGCGATGTAGACGCTTCGGAAGCGCCGTAGCGTCTCGACAATTCGCTTCGAGGTGCGCGTACCGAGGAGAGCGACGGCTGGGAACGCCCACTGTGAGAGCGTCAGCCAATCGAAAACTCCCTCTGCGACGATGACCGCGTTGCCGCTGACCTGTGCGAGGCCAACGAGCGGCGTCGGCAAGCGCAGGTTCAGGTATCGAGGAGTCGCTTCACTGAGCATGCGCCCGGTCAACCACGTTGCCTGCGGAGCGCGCAGATCCGGCACGACGATGCGACCGAGCATCGTTTCACGTCTGCCGATTATTAGCCCCAACGCTCGCGCGTCGTCGAGCCTCAAGCCGCGACGGGGGAGGTACGGTGCCAGGCCACGTATCCCGTACCCGATTCGTCGTCGGCGCACGGTCTCAGGATCGATGCCTCGGAGCGCGAGGTATGCGAGTGCCGACGGACTGCACAACAGCGACTCGTGGTAGAAAGTCGCGGCTGCGTCAATTACGCGGACCTGCGCTTTGGTCGGCGGATTCAAGGTAAATCGATGTGCCGCCTCGATCACGCTGGTGCACTTCATTGGCGCCTCACCGTTGAGCATGCGGACTGCTGCAACGAAGCCGACTCCGTTCACACGCGAGACGAAATCGATGACGTCTCCTCCCGCACCGCAGCCGAAGCAGTAGTAATTCGCGGCCTGCGGATAGACCACAAGGCTTGGCCGCGTATCGCCGTGAAAAGGGCAGCGCCCAGTGAGCCTTTGCCCTAGCCGTCGCAACTCGACGCCCGAGTTCGTGATGATGTCCGCAATAGGATTCGACCGGCGGATGCCTTGCACGTCGTACATGAGTCTCTCCTTAGGCGACCCGCCGCTCGACGAGCTCGGCGGGGATGCTTCGCAGGAACCGCGATGGTGCGGCGGGCAGGACGCGTCCTTGGCCACCACGGCGCGCGGCGTAGGTGAGGTAGAGGCGGTCGATCGCTCGGGTCGCCGCCACATAGCAGAGCCGAAGTTCCTCCTCCAGCGGCCCGGCGTTGATTTCGAGTCCGTCGAGCGCGCGTGCGTGAGGCAGGAGGCCCTCTTCCAGTCCCGCCACAAAGACGACGGGCCATTCGAGTCCTTTCGCGGCATGAATCGTCGATAACGCAAGGCCTTGCGGATCGGACCCAGTGTCCAGCTCGCCGGCGAGGGTCAATTCGTCCAGGAATTCCTGCAGGTCCTCGGCGTCCGAGCGCTCGGCAACGTCATGGAAGGCCGTCAAGTTGGCGAGCCGCTTCTCGCCGTCCTCTTGTGACCTGAGCCACCCGCTGTAGCCACTCATCTCGAGTACTGCCTCAATTAGCAGCGCGGGCGGGCCCTCGGCCATCGCCGTGAGAATCTTGATCGCGTCGAGGAAGTCTCCGAGTGATTGAACACTTCGATTGGCGGTCAGATCGCACGGGAACTCATGGGCCAGTCGAGTAAGGGTGATCTCATCTCCCGACCGGATGCGTTTCTCGAGCGCGGCGAGCCTCCGAGGTGGCGTATTGATGATCCGGCCGAGCGCGGCGACATCGTTTGGGTTGTGCAGCAGGCGCAGGTACGCGAATAGATCGCGGATCTCCTTGCGAGCGAGGAAGTCACTGTTCCCACGAACGCTGTAGGACACGCCGGCTTCCAGACAAGCCATCTCCAGGTCACGCGCTTGAGCATTCGTTCGATAGAGCACGGCGCAGTCCCCGGGAGAGCGGATTGTCCCGTCCGCCATCAGACGTTGGACTTCCATCGCGATGAAGGAAGCCTCGGTCCTTGGATCGTCGCAAACTCGCAGCATGACGCTGACGCCAGGTCCGTTCGCCGTCCAGAGATTGCGTGCACCGTATTTGAGGGCGGCGCTCAGTGCGTTGGCAACCGACAGGATGACCTGCGTGCTGCGGTAGTTCTGCTCCAGCGCGATGATCCGCCCGTCTGGGTAGTCTCGCTGAAAATCCAGCAGGTAGCGGATGTCGCTGCCCCGCCAGGAGAATAGGTTCTGCAGCGGATCGCCGACCACACAGAGGTTGCCGTGCTCGGTAGCGAGCAAGGCCAGCAGCCGGTGCTGGGCGTAGTTCACGTCCTGGTATTCATCGACGAGGATGTACCGGTACAGTCCGCGGATTGAGGCGGCGGCGTCTTCGTTCTCCTCCATCAGGCGGATCGTGAAGAGCAGGAAGTCGTCGAAGTCGAGAGCGTTCCGCCGCCGCAGGACATCCTGATAGCCCTCGTACAGGGCTCCGAGTTCGGCGTCCTTGGCCTTCACGTCAGCGGGCCACAGGAGGTGATCCTTGGCGCGGCCGATCGACTGAAGCAGCGCTTTCCGCGGCTGCGTCTTAGGATCGATGCCGAGATCGGTGAGCGCCTGGGTCAGCGCGCCACGCCTGTCGTCCTCGTCGGCGTAGACCGACAGATGCTCGGGGTCGAAGCCGAAGTGGCCCGACCATTCGCGGAGGATGTGTAAGGCGAACGCATGGAATGTTCCCGCACAGATCTCGCCGGCAGCGTCTTCCAGTACCGATCCGAGGCGCCGCTTTAGCTCGCGACCGGCCTTGTTCGTGAACGTTACCGCGAGCACCGCCGATGGTTCGGCGAGCCCCTGATCGACGATATAGGCGGTTCGCGCTGCGATGACCGCCGTCTTTCCCGAGCCGGGGCCGGCCACGACCAGCACGGCACCTTCCGTGGCGGTCACAGCCTCTCGTTGTTCGGGATTCAGTCTAGAGAGGTCGAGCAACGTTGGACCTCAATTGGACAATGGGCTGGGGCCGCCCGAAGGCGGCCCCAGAAGAAGAATTGGGCTTCGGGATCATCACTTGAGTGGGCGCGCGCCCTTGAGCGCAGCCGGCGAGAAGCGACGGCCCCTGTCCCAACGTTGTAGTCCGATTGCCGAGACTACCTCCAAGCGTCCGTCCGGATTCGGGATCATGACGGCTCCCCTACAGAAGCCTGTTGAGTAATGCATCGCGTCACGGCGACCGAGACGGCTACATGCCTTCAGCCAGCAACCGTACACCTGGCGCGCGAGAGCGTCGGGCACGCTCGTCAGGTCCAACGGCTCAAGAAGCGCAAGCGTCGCTTGCGGATTACGCCTATTGCGTCGTGCCTCGCGTAGTGCACGCTCTGCCATTGTGGTCTTGACTGCCCACTCTCGCCGACGTACTTTGTCGATGCACGAGGCCAATGCGGGACTGTTGGGGTGTTCCTTAACCAGACAACCCAGCATCCTCAGGGCCTCGTCAAAATTTCCGGCTTTCGCCAGTAACTCCGCTTCGGCAATCGCCTCACCTAACAGCGCCTCACTCTCTCTTTCCTCCGCCTCGCGTCTCGCTGCTTCCTCGCACTCACGCTCCTCCGTGAGCAGGCGCGCGACGTCATCGCGGACGACAAGGGTCTCCGTCTCCGCTGTGACCGACTGCAAGCGGTTGCTGGCCTCGTCCGCAACGAACGCGGCAGCTGCCGCTACTCGCGCCGCGCCCTCCTGGCACTCCGGCGCGAACGCCTCTGCAGCGAACATCGCCGCTTTCTCCGCTACCGCCTGTGCTTCAGCGGCTATCCGATCAAGGTGGCCGGCATCGGCCGTCAGACACCGGTATCTCGCGAGCCCTTCCTCGGCCTGTTTCCTTGCGTGCGTGTCCGCGGCCGACAGCGTTTGAAGCTCCTCGGTTGATCGCCTGATCGTTTCGATCAGAGCGTCGATGTCCAGCCGTGAGGCTGGCGTAGGTGATTGAGGAACGAGAGCCCGCTCCGTGCTGATCGCCTCGTCGGGGACTATGACGTCGGCGAACCGGCCCAACTCCTCAAGGCTTGTGAGTACTATCTGTTGCGTCACTTTAGTTACCTCCTTGTCTGGCTATGACGCCTTCTGTTCGATCCGTTCGACGGGCAGGTCATTGCGCTCGTGCTTATCCTGCGATGTTCGTGTATCGGGCCTCAGCTCTACGACCGCAGCGGCCGAGCGCAGCCGCGGCACTTCGAGGTCAAGCGGCACGGTGAGTACCGGCTTCCCGCTGAGATCACCGAGGACCTGCGCCAACTGATGCCGCAGTGCTGACAGGAGCTCGTCCTCTGCCACCTGACGACCATTCACTGAGAGCGCCACGTAGATGACGTACCGCCGGCTATCATCCGGCCCGTTGAACGCCTGAAGCAGCGCATTGAGCTGGCGTCCGTCGTGAACGATTCGCTGAACGACCACTAGCAGGTCGCGCGTGAGTTCGACACCCACTCCCTGCGCATACTCTCGGGCCGCGCGTCGAACCGCCACCCGCAGCTTCCCAGCCTGCCCACGTCGCGCGTCGACCATCACGCTCGGGCCTTGCGCCCTAATCCTGCGCCACACGGTGACGCTACATCGTGTGACCGTCCGCATGACGAGCCGCACTATGCTGACCATTGAGTGCCGGATAGTCTGCAGCAGGCGCCGCCAGCCGCGCTTCTTTCGTTTCGTCATTGCACTTCACTCCTTCGCTTGTTGAGGTCTTGTCGGATGCTGTTCCATACCAGGTCCGCATACTCGCCCATGAAGTGGCGGTAGCAGTCCTCGTCGCGGGCTTCTCTGATGGCGAGTCCCAGCCGCCGTACATGACCGATCGGCACGTCTGTCGCGAGAAGCGCCACGGCGACCTCGTGGTACGCGACCGGATCGATGCCTTCGGCTGCTTGGAGCAGAGTTGGACTGCACGCTGGACAGGCTGTCTCGCCCGTGATTGCGAGTGGCGCTTGCATTCCTACGCCACCTTCGCAAGGATTTCGGCTGCCATGCCTACCAAGGCGATCAGCCCCGTCCAAAGAAGGACCCGTCGCATTCGGCGCGATTTCGGTCGTCGTCCATAAGTCCACGCCATGCTAGTCATCCACTTCCGGTCCGGCCGCGGCGATACCTTCGCGCATATCCTCGATGCGCTGCCGCTCCTGCTCCTGCAGCGCTTCGAGCGCAGCCTCGAAGATCGGAAACTCCGACGGCACGATGTGGACGCAACCCTCGGTGTCTAGCAGTTCCAGCCACTCATCGGCCACCTTGATCAGGTGCTCGCTCTTCGCTATCTGGTCCTCGAACAGCCGAACGCTTTGCCTCAGCCCTTCCTGCGTGGGCGTGATGTCGATCTTCATGGTCATCGTCTTCCTCCTTGGAAATGGAAGAAGCCCCGCGGGTGACCCGGTGGGGCTTCTCTTCTGGCGAGCATCGGCGTACGGCAGTTGCTATGCGCTTCCGCTCTGATGATTTGTCGGCGCTATCGCCGGAGTCAGTATTCAGTTGTCAGTGTTCGATGCCTCCTTCCTTCAGTTGATTCCTCGTTGCGATTGGACTTGTGTGACTGTGGTCAGATCCTCTGTGCCTCCTTGTGACTCGTATTCCTTTTGACGGTTGGCTTCTGGTCTGGAGAGCAAGCTCGTTGCCTCGTGAGAGGATGATCCGCCCAGTTGCCTTGCCGGTTTTCAAGAGGCGATACCGACGAAACGCGCTTATTACGGACCGACAATATGTCGCGTGAGTCCACCGGAGCCCCAAGTACAGCGGCGGATTGCTCCAAATCGAGAGCCCCGGTGTTATATTGCCTTCGCTGAGCTTGGGAAGAAGATGCTGGGGGCGAACGACTTTCGAAGGACGAATCCCAGTGGATACTGAAACGGATTTCGAACAACAGCTGATGGCTCGTATGGCCGGTGTGGCCCTTCTAGAGGCATGCGCCGAAGGCGACACGGATCGCGTCGCCGAAGTGTTAACCGCAACGCCCGGTGCAGCTCAATACGCCGATGAGTTATCGGACGCAAAGGAATCGCCAATACACGTCGCGTCTGCACTAGGGCACGTCAAAATTCTCGATGCGCTTCTTCAAGCTGGGGCGAAAGTTGATACGGTCGACGCGTATGGCGCGATGCCGTTGCACTATGCTGCGGCGGAAGGTCGATCCGAGGCAGTCGCACTCCTGCTCGACAGAGGAGCCGACATAGCTGCAAGGACCAACAATGGCTTGCTCCCAATTGGTGCTGCTCACGCTGCAAATCGTGTAGAAACAAGAAAGCTTCTTCGACTTGTTGAGGAGGCAAGAAAACAAGGGAAACGTCTCAATCCCGGACATTCATATCGCGAGTTCTTGGATGTCATTCGCAACAGCACGCCGCGAAGTACAGGCACGCCTGCCGCCGAGGTGGCGACTGATAAAACGATATCTCCCGAGATGCAGTTCCGTGACCTCGGCCTCCCCTGGGAACCCGGCGAGTATCTGGCGGGCTTTGTTAAGGGTGTTGAGGGAGCGGACCGCGGGCCAAGCACTATGTACCTTTTCGAGACAAATCTTCGCATTATCCGCCTTGAGCGGCGCGGGCTGACCAGCGAGGCTATCGACTACGCGCATTATCGTGACATACGAGGCGTGTACACGCGGAAAGGGTTTAGGCATGGAGAGGTCGGTGTAACTCTGACCCATGGCGACCGAAGTCTGATGATATCTGGGGTGCCGAATCACGAGGTGGAGCGATTTGCCAGAGACCTAGAGAAGCGGTTGCGCGAGCAAGGTCGATAACGGGCGTAGGCTTCCCTTCATCGCCACGAACGGCGATCCTTTGTCTGCTCGGGCTCGGTCAGTCTTCCGTTGGACTTTTAGCGTAGACTCGCGGGAAGGACCAGCGGCTTGTACTCCGCTGCTAACAAGAGTTCGTCCATTTCGTGGACTGCCAGTTCGAGACCCCACGCACCGAGCAGGATCAAGGCGTCACGGCTCGGGTGCGACCGCTCACCAGAGATGAGTCGGCAGATGTAGCTCTCGTCGAGCCAAGAATCTCGGGACACCGCGGCCTGCCTCTTGTGCTCACGTCTGCGGATCCGTTCGAAGTACGTCTCAATGAGATCGTTCAGGGTCTCGCCCAGTGCCGGGTGACTGTTCGTCGGATGACTTCGGTGCTGCACCGATCAGACTCCTTTCGGTAAGGGACTGACCGAGCCCACTGTAGATTCGCGCTCCATACGACACTGATCAACTGTCTTCACGTGTCGGCCGCCGTCCGCGATTGGACCAAAATAGGAGTGTGGCAGTTATTAGTAGTCTCTGATTAACTCATGAGATCACTCGGCTTAGGCTGTACTGTTTCAGCGAAAGCTCGATTCTCGATTCGTCGTGGCTCGCCATCCATTTCTCTTCACGAACACAGGTTTGCTCACTTGTCCTGACTGCGTTGGGATATCGAGTCTAGCTTCCAGGTTAAGTTCGGCTTCCGTTCCTCCGTGCCCCATTCCTCTTCCCGGTGCCATTCTGTTTTCCGTTGGCGCCGTTCGCCGAGTGAGACGCTACTCCAGGCAGGCCCTCCAGCTTGCGCAGCCGCCGTGCGAGTTCCAGTACTGCGGCCAGGCTCTCGTCGCTGAGACCAGCGAGCTGCGACGCAGTGGCACGCGGGAGGCCGTGCTTCGTCGAGGCGAGGAGCCGCAGTTCGGCCTCCGGGAGGTTAGACAACTCATCGTCGAAGAAATAGGACGGCGCGACGTTGAAGAAGCGAGCGAGTGCGGCCAGGTGGTTGATCGATGGGTTGTCCTTGGCACCGGTACGCAGCTGCCAGAGGTAGGCGGGCGAGAGCGTAACTTCATTCAGCGCGGTAACAGCCGTCGCCACCTCTCTGTACGTGTATTCGCGGCCTCGGGGGCTGGGATGAGTGCGGAAGAGGCAATCGATCCTCCCCGCGAGAGTGCTCGTCACGAGGTTCACTTTCTTGCGCCCGGCATAGAGTGGGCGCGCCTTACTCTGATGGTCTCGGCCATCGTTTCCAGTGTACTCATTCTGTTTGCCAGCGCAAACGGATATAGCAATACGTTTGCAATGGTTGACAGATTATGCAGAGATGGCTATCATCTGGGCCGCGCTGCTTGACTATTCGCGGTCAATACGTCGTAAGGGCTATCGGCAGACAGGAGAAGGTGATGGCGACAAGCGCTGCCTCGCAAGGTTGGACGCGACTGATGACCGCCGGGCGGATCGATGGGCGCCTGCTTCTTGGGATCGCTCTGGTGGCCGTGTCGGTCATTGGCGGGCTGCTTCTCTGGGGTTCCGCTGGCAATACTTCGCCGATCGTTGTAGCAGACAAGGACCTACCTGAGGGCCACGTCATCACATCAGACGACCTGGCGATCTCTGAGCTGCGCGCGGAAGGCTCTCTAGCCGCCCTCGTCATCCCCGAGGCTCAGCTCCCCTCGCTGGTTGGCCACACGCTTGGCACGCGCGTTCATGCTGGCGAGCCGCTCATTCGCGAAGACCTGTCCACCGGTCCCGTGATTGGGCCTGACGATGTCGCCATGACCATCCCCGTGGAGGCCGACAGCGTCTATCCGGGGCTGCGGTCGGGCGATGCCGTGACCGTCCTCGGCACAGCGGGCGCCGCGCAGGCGGGCGGACTCACCGTGACGGTCCTCGACCGCGCGCTGGTCTACGACGTGTCCTTAGAGCGCTCGGCGGCGACCATCCGCAGCGACGGCGAAGAGTCGCGCGGCCTAAGCAACGTGACGCTGGTAGTAGGGAAAGACGAGGCGGAGGAACTCGCGCATGCCTCCGTGAACTGGACTGTCACCCTCGCGCTGCTGCCACCGGACGGCGCCGAACCGACGGAGCCGGAGTAGGCACCGTGCCAGAGGACGGTGGCGAGCGATCTCCACTGCGGGTGTTACTCGCGGTCGGCAACCCTCAGCGGGAACGTCAACTGCGCGATGCTCTTTCGTCTGCCGGCGTGACGATCGCAGGTAGGTGCCTGGATGGACCGTCGCTAGCAGACAAGGCGAGTGGGTTCGAGTATGATGTCGCGCTTGCCTCACGCGATCTGCATCGCCTCTCACCAACGACGCTCATGGCGATCCGCGAAGCGCGGCTGCCGGTCGTGCTGCTCGTACACGTCGGCGATCTCGACCGCTTCTCCGGCCTGGCCCATCTCGTTCCGACGGACGCCAATCCCGCTGAGATCGCGAAGGCGTTGAGCGAAGCGTGGTCGCGGGGAGCGAACTATCCCGTCGCGTCGGCACACACAAACACGGCGCAAAGTCCCGAAGACGCAGCCGCCCGCTCAGAGGCGGCTGGTGAAGGCTACGGCAAGATCATCACTGTTCTCAGCGGCAAGGGCGCGCCGGGCGTGACGACAGTCGCCATCGGCCTCGCTGCCGCGCTGGGCGACCACCGACGGCGTGCGGTTCTCGTTGACGCTGACCTTCGCGGCGGCAACGTCGCGGCCTATCTCGATCTCGACCCACGGCGAGGGCTACTTGCCCTTGTGTACGGGGCGGACAGTGCAACGCTCGGGAGCCGAGTTGAGGACGAACTGCAGGACGCGCCCGGGTTCTCAGCACTTGCCGGCATCGAGCACAGCGATTCGCGCTCTCAGATTTCATCGGAACTGCTGCTAGCCATCCTCGCTATGCTGAAGAGCCGCTTCGATCACGTCGTGGTCGATCTCGGCGAGGTCATCTCCGGAATGCCTACGCCACTAGCCGATGCAGCGCTGCGGAGCAGCGAGACGGTGGTCCTGGTGGCTCGGGGCGATCTGGTCTCGCTCTGGAACGCCCGCGCTTGCCTTCGACACCTTCAGGAGGGTCTTGGCCTCGACACGGACGCGCTCCGAATCGTTCTCAACCGCCGTGAGAAGCGCGGTCAGTACAACGGCAGCGAAGTCGAGCGCGCGTTGGGCGTGCCAGTCGTCGCCGTTCTTCCGGAGGATCGCCGTGCCGCCCTGGCCGCGACCGAGCGCCAACTTCCGATCACAGCGGCCGGCGGACGGACAGCGCGGGAGCTACGGTCGTTTGCCACTCGCCTCATCGGCGACGCAGATCAGCCAGCGGCAACAGCGGGTGTCCCCGCAAGCAAGCGCCTCCAGGCAGCGCCTGCGGAGAGAAGCTGATGGTTGTTTCAACCCACACCTTGAGTGGTTCTGATGCACGCGAGCGTCTGGTGCGCGATGAAGTGCGCGAGGAGCTGCGGCAGTTGCTGGACGCCGACGCGCTGACGGAGCCCGAACCTGCAGATATCGAGCGTGTCAGGCGGGTGGTCGCCGACAGGGTAGACGCAGCGAACCGGCGTGCGATGGCAGCGGGCGAGCCGCCTCTCCCTGATCCTGCAGGGCTGGCGCGCCGCATCCTCGACGACATCCTCGGCCTCGGGCCGCTGCAACCGCTGCTGGACGATCCAGCAGTCGAGGAGATCATCGTCAACGGGCCGCACCGCGTCTTCGCCATCGAAGCCAGCGGCAAGCGGCTTGCCGATGTGCTGTTTGAGGATGACGACGAACTCCTGCGTCTTATCCGGCGCGCGATCGGTCCGCTCGGGAGGCGATTGGACGAGACTAGCCCGATGGTCGACGCCCGGCTGCCAGATGGCTCACGGCTCAACGCGGTCGTGCCGCCTCTGACGTCGCGCTGGACGCACGTCACGATCCGCAAGTTCCTACTCCGGGCACGTATCCTCGAGGATCTGGTCCGGCTGGGCACTCTCACGACTGAGGCAGCGGCCTTCCTCGAATGCGGAGTGCAGTCGGGCCTCAACATGCTGATCTCCGGAGGCACTGGCTCGGGCAAGACCACGTGCCTGAACTCGCTAGGCTCATGCATCGCTGGATCGCACGAGCGGGTCGTCACGATCGAGGAGACAGCAGAGCTTCAATTGGAGTCGATGCTGCCGGACTGCGTTGGGCTCCAGTCTCGCCTGCCCAATGTCGAGGGCGCGGGCGCCGTCTCGATCCGCAGTCTCGTCAAGAACGCGCTACGGATGCGTCCCACACGGATCATCGTCGGCGAGGTGCGCGGGGCCGAGGCGCTGGACATGCTCTCGGCGATGAACAGCGGCCACGAGGGGTCGATGTGCACGATCCACGCCAACGGCCCCCGCCAGGCACTGTCGAAGCTGCGCACCTACGCCATGATGGCCGAAGAGGCTCTGCCGGCGCGCTCCGTGACGGAGATGATCGCCGAGGCCATCGACCTCGTCGTGCACCTGCGCCTCGATGGATCCACCGGCAGGCGGCTGGTGGCAAGTATCTATGAGGTCACCGGACTCGAAGAGGATGCCGTTGCCGGGAGCGAACTCTTTGCCCTCGCCGACGGATCTCTCCATTGGACAGGGATCCGGCCGCGGTGCGCAACCCGACTGCATGGCGTCGGCTTCCCGTGGGATCGCTCGGGCGCAGAAAGCCACACATTGGAGTGAAGTTGGACTAACGCGTTCGCTTCGAACGCGGAAGTTGGACTGGAATTGGATCTGGCGAAGTGACGATGACAGGACGAGGAGGAAACGATTGCCACTAGTGCTTTCGCTGACGCTCGCCGCGGGGGTCCTGCTCGTCTACCTCTCGATCACCTCCGCCAAGCGAGCGCCGGAACCGGCGACACGGAAAGAATCGTTGGCCGAGCGGATCGAGGAGTTCGTCCGCCGAGCCGGTCTCGGGATTTCCGCGAGCGACTTCCTGCTCTTGAGCGCGGGAAGCGGTTTCGTCGTGGCGGTGGGGGCTCAGCTGATGTTGGGTTGGCCAGTCGTCACGATCGTCGCCTTCCTGATCGGACTCGCCTTGCCGTCGTGGTACGTGCGTCAACGTGAAGAGGCGCGTCGCTCGACCCTGCAAGCGGCGCTTGCGGAGGCAGTCGACTCGCTGAGGGCCGCGGTACGGGCAGGGATGAGCATCGAAGAAAGTCTCTCGTCGCTCGCGCGTAGCGGGCCGGTCGTTTTGCGGCCTGCCCTGAGCGACCTCGTGCGGGATATGCGCCTTAGTGGCTTTGAAGACGCGGTGCGCCTTACGCAGGACCGGCTCGCCGATCCTGTCTTCGACACCGTGGCGGCGGCTCTCGTGATGTCGCATCGCGTGGGCGGCCGCAACCTGAGCACTGTCCTGGAGGGCCTCGGACGCTCCGTGCGGCAGGCCGTCCAGGTCGAACGAGAGGTCCGCGCCGAGCAGGCGAAGAACGTGCTCTCGGCGCGCATCATCGCCTCGCTGCCCGTTGTCCTGATTCTTGCGATCCGCGGGATGAACCCCGACTACCTCGATGTCTTCTCCACTCCCACTGGCCAGGGGCTACTCGCTCTCTGCCTGCTGAGCACGATCGTTGGCTACGCCGGCATGCTCTGGGCGACCCGACTGCCCGGTAACGAAAGAGTCATCCGATGACGACTGCGCTGCTCCTTAGCGCGACACTCGGCGCCGGCCTCTGGCTGATCGTTACCGCAACCCCACTCGGCAGGGCGCGCACGGACCTGGCACTCCGCTTGCGGTCGATGACGGCGCAAGGCCGCACAGAGCTTGAGGCAGCAAGCCGCCGGTCGGGACCTCGCGTATTCAAGTCTCCGCTTTTGGAACAGGTGCTTCGGCCAATCCTTGACGACATTGGCGGTCAGGTCGGTCGCGTCCTCGTCCGATTCGGAATCGCGTCTGGGAACGTTGAACAGCGTCTTGCCCTCGTCTGGCCGGGGGTTGCGCCCTCGCAGTTCTATGGACAGAAGCTCGCCAGCGGCCTCCTCTTCCTCGCCCTCTTTCCACTGATGAACGCCTTCAGCATCAACCCCTTCGGCCCCTGGCCGGTTTGGATCTGGCTGGGTGGGTTCGTTCTTGGCTTCGCGATGCCGGACTGGATGCTACAGGGCCGGCTCGAGAAGAGACGAACAGCGGTGCTGATGGAGTTGCCGACGGCGCTTGATCTGCTCGCGATCGCGGGCAGCGCCGGAATGTCGCCAGAGCAGGCGCTTGTAGAGGTGAGCCGCCAGATGGGTGGCACGCTCGGTATCGGCCTGCAGGAAGTGGTACGCGAGGCGGGCCTCGGCACCGCGACGCATGCGGAAGGACTCAGGGCGCTCGCCGAACGGGAGGGTGTCTCCGAACTCGTCTCGGTCGCTGATGTCTGGCAGTCCGCGCTGGAGCAGGGCTTACCGCTTGGCCAGGCGATGCTCTCGCTGGCAGAGACAGTGCGCGACAAGAAGCGCGCGCATCTGCTCGCAGAGGGAGGCAAGAGCACGGTGCGAATGCTCTTCCCGGTCGCCACATTCATCTTCCCCGTATTTCTGGTTGTGTTGCTATACCCAGCCGGGGCCGAGTTGCTCGGTCTCGGTCGCTAACGAACGGTCCGATGGGAGTAAGAAGGAGGAAGCCCCAATGAAGAAGCTGATAGTCAGCTGGCTCAGCGGTGACGCTGGCCAGACGATGGTCGAGTACTCGATCGTCGCCGCCCTGATCGCCGTCGTGGCGATGGTGGCCGTCGAGGCGCTCGGCGTTGGCATTTCGAATGTCTTCGACGGGATCGTTGAGTCGATCTCTGACGTCTAGGACCCGTTTTCGGGCGCTCCTCGAAGGCGGCGAGCAGGGGCAGGAGATGGTCGAGCTGGCGATCGTTCTGCCGGTCCTGCTGATTGTCCTGATCGGCGTCGTGCAGTTCGCCCTGGTCTATCACGCGCGGGACGTCGCGACGACCGCTGCGCAAGAAGGAGCGCGGCTCGCCGCTGCCGAGGGTAGGACGCCGGAGGAAGGCGCCGACCGGACGCGCGAAGTGCTGGAGTCGGGGCTTGGAGAGACCGGCGCCGGTTTCAGCGTGACTGCGGAGGACTCCGGAGAAACGGTGATCGTGGAAGCGAGCGGGAGCTACCCGCTGATCATCCCCTGGGTGACAGGAAACAGCATCCCGATTGAGGTGGAAGCAGAGGTTCGCCGCGAGGAGTTCCGCAGTGGTCCGTAAGGTTCAGGCGTGGCTTGTGCGAGGCGAGTCCGGTCAGGCCCTAGTCGAGACGGCTATCGTCCTGCCGGTTCTCCTCGTCCTCGCCTTCGGAGTCGTGATGGCAGGCCGCGTCGTCCACGCCAAGATCGCCGTCCAGGCGGCGGCTCGTGAGGCCGGACGCGCGCTCGCGACTGCACCTTCGGAAGAAGGTGGTCTGACCGACGCCGACACGGCGGCACGCTCCGCAGCAGATGGTTACGGGCTCTCGGCCGACGGCCTCTCCGTTGCCCTGGAGTCGAACGGCTTCGCCCGCGACGGAACCGTGACGGCGACGGTGAGCTACGACGTTGGCCTCGGCGGCTTGCCGTTTATCGGCGACCTCGACGTCACTGTCAGCAGCAGTCACTCGGAGAACGTTGAGCCCTATCGGAGCCGAGAGTTGGTGCACCAGTGAGGACACTCCTTCACCGGCTTCACGCGGATGAGAGCGGCCAGGCGATGATCATGATGGCGATCCTCATGGTCGGGCTCGTCGCCGTCGTCGGCCTTGTCACAGACGGTGGCATGGTCTTCACGCAACGCCGCGACCTCCAGAACGTCGCCGATGCAGCTGCTGCGGCCGGTGCTTCGCAGATCAATGAGGGTGCCTACCGCGCGTCGGCCGGCGAGACCATTGTGTTGGACGAGAACGCCGCCTACGACGCGGCGGCGCGTTACCTGGACGCGGAGGACGACCTCGATTACTCAGTAATCGTGACGGCGAACCGCGTGGACGTAGCGGTCACGCGCCAGGCAACGACAGGCTTTCTTCGAGTGCTGGGCATCGACGGCGTCGACATCGATGCGAGTGCGACCGCCGAACCCAGGTACGGAATCGAGTCGGCGGGGCCGTAGGATATCCGCATGAAGACAATCACCGGGACCCTTGCACTGTTGCTCCTGCTTGCTGGTTTTGCTGTCGCCTGCAATGGCGACGATGACTCCGACGGAACGCCAACTGCTCCAACAACGCCATCGACAACCGCGACCGCATCATCCTCCCCGACGCCATCGGTTGAAGACGAAGTCGAAGCCGCCTACCTGAACTATTGGGACGTTTACTCCGACGCAGTCTACAACCTCGACTCAAGTCATCTGAGTCAAGTAATGACTGGTCCGCGCCTGGATCGGGCAATCGACGAGGTCAACGATCTACTACAGCAGGGACGGGCCGTCGAAATCGATGTCGTGAACTCGCCTGCGGTCATTCAGGTCGATGGATCGAGCGCCGTTCTGCTCGACGAGTACGAGAACAGCAGCCGATTCATCGACCCTCAAACAAAGGAACCGCTGAGCTCGCCAGCTGAGCCGCAAACGATTCGAGACACCGTGACCCTAAACCTGATCGACGGCACGTGGAAGGTCTATGACTCCGTCCGGGAGGCGGAATGACTCGCAAACCATTCTTCGGACTCTTGTCCATCGTCGTAGTCGCTATTTCGATCGTCGTCACTTCGGCCATGTCCACACCGATGGACGTGCTCGCCGACGACCCGGACGACGGTATCTACACACCTGATCCAGACAGCCCGACGTACGATTCAAACATCACAGTCGATGCAAATGACGACGGCGTGACCATCTACATCAGCATCACTGACACGTCGCCAGGTGGATCGAGCGACTCCCCGGCGGTGGGCGACGGAAATGACAGTGATTCAAGTGGAGTGTCATGTACTGCCGATGTCATGAACGTGGGCCTCGGTCTTCTGGAATGGCTCATGGCGGAATCTCAGCTACATCCCGGAGCCGCTCCGTGGACTGTGCAATGTGATGATGGGTTCTTCGGCGTAGTTTGGATCCCGTTCGACATTGATCCCGCAGACGTGCAGATCGTGATAGGCCCGCCTGTTCCAGTCGATCCTATCTCGGTGGCTCAGGAGTTGCTCGACCAGGTTCCTGTGCCGGACATGGACATCAGCGCGAATCCAGATCTCGGATTGGTCGCGCTGCCCTCCTGGTTCTGGATCGACGGCTACAACGGCGCTCCGATCACGGCGTCGGAGTCTCTCGGCGGCATAACTGTCGACGTAGAGATATCGCCGCAACAGTACAGCTGGGATTTCGGGGATGGTGGCACGCTTGAAACTGCTTCGCCCGGCCAACCATACCCAGCAGAGAGCGATGTACAGTACACGTACCAGCAGTCGTCCCTTAATGCTGGCGCCTTCACCGTGACTGTCGAGATTACATTCTCAGCGCGGTACAGGGTGAACGGCGGCGCGTGGGAATCGCTCGACACGATCACTCGGTCCTTCACGGACGACTATCCCGTGCAGCAGTTGCAGGCCGTGCTAACGGAGGACTAGGGAGATGGAGAGGATAGCAGGGCACAGTAATCACGCGTACCGAGATATGGACACATCGGAATCAGCGAAGAGCGTCATCGGCCTGTTGGCGCTGACTGCGACTGGAACGGCACTCGGGGCACTGCTCTGGCAGCTTACCGGACTGCCTGAGGTCCCATCGAAGTTGCCTCACTGGCGAGGTCTCATCGATGCGCTCTCGGCGTCCACTCTTTCCGATCAGGACGTCGTCTCCATCGTCACAGGAATCGGGTGGATGGCTCTGGCCTATTTTGGCGTGACGATTGCCCTACAGGTCTTGTGCGAGTCAGCGGTTCGAGCATTCGACGGCGCTGCATGGGCACGGACCGCCCTTCGTTTCAGCAATCTCGTCACACTTCCGCCAATTCGCCGGATGGTCAGCGGCGCTGTCGGCGGAGCGCTGCTCGTTGGCGTTTGGTTCCGTGCCGTACCCTCAGTGGCAGCCGACGGGCATTTCGCCGCGTCCGTAGTTTGGACCGACCCGCCAGGGTACATAGAAGTCGAAGGTGCCGCGCCACCGCCAACCGCGAACGGCCATCTCGGAGCAGTCCCCTCTAGCAACGAGCTCGTCTCCTACACGGTAGTTGAAGGCGATACGCTCTGGAACATCGCCGAACGCTTCTACGGCGACGGGTCGCTCTACGTCTCGGTGTTCGACGCTAACGTGGGCCGCACGATGGCTACCGGCGAGCCGTTCACAGACCCCCGGGTCATTCGCCCCGGCTGGGTGCTGGACGTGCCGATGCCGGCGCCAAACGTTCAACCCGACGGCGAACGCGTGATGTACACAGTCCGCGACGGTGACTCGCTCTGGCGAATGGCCGAGAACTTCCTCGGTGGCGGACTTCGGTGGACCGAGATCTGGGAGCTCAACAAGGGACACGACATGGGTGCAGGCCGCACTTTCGTCGAGCCCGGCAACATCCATCCTGGATGGGTTCTGGAGCTGCCTGTCGCAGCGTCTCCTGGGGCAACTCAGCCAACTCCAGAGCCAACTGAGCCTGTGCTGCCCTCTCCCTCGCTGGCACCCACCGCGGTCGCGCCCACTGACGCGCCTACAATGCAACCCACCGAACCAGCGCCACCGAGCCCAGTACCACTTCCCTTGCCGCAATCTCCATCTGGCGGCGGCGGTTCGATCGAGTGGCCTCCTCCACCGTTGGGCGGGACGGTACTCGCGGTGGCGGCTGGACTAGGTGGAATCGGCGGCGTTGCTCTAATCGTTCGGCAACTGCGGCGCCGAGATGCCCGGGTCTCTGCAGGTTCCGCGAGGCCAAAGCATTCGACCGGGGATGCTGGCAGGGTGGACCTAGCTGCGAGGAGTTTGCTGCAAGCCTTGCGCGAACTCGGATTCGATGACGTGCGACTTGTTCTAGTCCGAGAGACCGAGCGCGTCCTTGGCTTCACGATTGACTGTGCGCCAGGCGACGCTGAGGCGCTTGCCAATAGTCGCTTCAACGTTGGCCGACGGCTCGCGTGTGCGGTGGATGCGGAGAATATCGGTCGGACGCGGATGCGACTCAAGCTATCTCGGTTCCAGAGGCTCGCCGGCATGCTTCTCGATCAAACGGGTGCGGCTCCGATCGTTCTGCTCGTGCCAGTGGGCGCGTCCGACACCGGCATCCACTACGTGAACCTGACCGCGGTCGGAAGCCTTCTCCTGACAGGCAATCCCGCGGATACGTCGCAGATCACATCCTCCTGGATGTCCAGCCTTAGCACGCTGCGTCGCGCTGATCAGCTGGCGTTCCTGACCGCTGGTCCCGGCGATACAGGCGGGCGAAGCGTTTCACAGCTCGCAACGGAGCTGGAGGCGGATATCGTCGCAAGAGAGGCGAGCCAACGCGCCGACTCACGACCGGCGACCGTGTCGTTCGCGGTCCTGGCGGAGCAGCCCAATGATGACCTGATTCGTCTCGACACGGTCGTTCATCGCGGCCCTGAGCATGACATCTTCACGGTTTGCGTCGCGCACCAACCGGTCGATATCTCCAACATGTTCGGCGCGCGACTCGCTTTCCAGGACGGCGGCGGCGGTGCGGACAGCCTGGCGCTGACGATCGGGAGGGATGCAGCCGTGACCTTGATGCCGGTAACCGTCCGCGCCCAGCCGCTGACACGCCACACGGTACCAGCGTCGTGGCCCGCAGACGAGGCGGCGGTCATTGGTCCGGACGACGTGCCAGACAGCACCCACGAATCGAGGTGGGAACCTCAGACTATTCTCGACGAACCGATCGAAGGGTCGGTGGCGTCGCCGTTATCAGATCCGCTATCGGGTTCAGCTTTGTCGGGCGACGATTCGGGAATCGGTGATGAGGCCAAGCGGCAGACACCTTCGCCGGTCGCTGGCGTCGAGGGCCATATGGTCGATCGCGCGACTGCCGTGGCGCCTCAGAATGGGCTCGCGCCCGCCGCTGACAGTCACCACACCGAAGCAAGCGCGCTCGGAAGTCGCCAAGCGGCGCTCTTAGTCGTCGATGAAGACGCTCCAGCCACCGAGGCGACGGACACCCATCCTAAGTTCGACATCAAATGCTTTGGCTCATTTCAAGTCCTAGCGCAGGGACGGGAGGTTGACGGCTGGACGATTCAGAAAGCTCGCGAGCTTCTCGCTTACCTTGTCGCCCGCGGCGGCACGAGGGTGACTCGCGAAGAGGCCGCAGATGCTCTCTGGCCCGACGAGCCGGCTGATCGAGTAGGCCATCTATTGAGCAACGCCGCTTACTACGTTCGCCGAACGCTAAAGGAGTCCACGCCAAGTCCCAACGGCCGCTTTCTTACACTCAAGGAGCAACGCTACCAACTCCAATCGGGCATCTTCCGCGTCGACCTCGACGCCTTCGACGCCCACCTGCGTCGAGCTGAGACGCTTCAGGGCGCCGACGCCCTAGTCGAATACGACCGCGCGCTTGCCATCTACAGGGGCGACTTCCTTGGCAACGAGCCGTATGAATGGGCCGACGCTTACCGGCGCGACTATCAGCGCCGCGTCATCGCGGCCGCACATGACGCCGGCCGCTTGGCTCTCGACTGTCGCGATGTCAAGAAGGCGATCGAGTTCTACCAGACCATCCTCGACCGAGACCCAATTGATGAGGAGGCGGCGAGAGCGATCATGCGCTCCCACGCTAAACTGGGAGATACGAATGCAGTACGGAGGATGTACAAGGCGCTACAGGAGTCGCTTCGGCGCGAGTTGGAGGATGAGAAGGCGGAGCCGCTGCCGGAGACGATAGGCTTGTTTCGCGAACTCACCGCCCAATCGAGGTAGCGATGGGGCTGGTCGCTCGCTCAGTCGCCTATGGTTGCAGGACATCAGACCTCGTCCAACCGGTTCCCTCGGATGTCTCGATCTCGAACCAAGTGTAGCCCTCCGCGCTCGTCGGGCCTCCGGTAATCACTGCGGTTGATCCGTTCGGGACCGTGGCGAAGGTGACCGATGTCATCGATGGCGTGACCCTAAGGCGAATCGAGTCCCCTGTTGGATTCAATACAGTAATCGAACCACCAACTTCGAGGCAGTCAGAGCAGCCCGGATCTTCCGAGTTGTCACCCCCATCTCCGTCGTCGTCTTCAAAAGGCGGGATGCTAGTCGGCGCGCTGGTAGTCACAGCCTGACCAGGTGTCTGTTCTGGAGACGGGATCGTTTCCGCGATTGTCGTCTGTTCCGGAGAAGCGGTCGTTTCCGCGAACGGGCCATTGCCTGATGAACAACCCGCAACCGCGAAGAGGAAAGTCAGTGTCGCGAGAATCTGCATCTTCATCATGATCTCCTTTACCAGAAGGATGAGGCCGCTGGGGGACTCGAACCATTGCCACGACCTTACAGATGGCTGACTACACTTCTCGATTGAGTCCGAACACCGCGATGGCCAGATCGTTTTTGCGAGACTACCGAGAGGCCGGCATTATCGCCAGGGTGGCAGAATCAAAGAACCCCCCTCCCAGCAACACGGCGCCCGATAGGGGAGCAACGAGAACGAACTCGCCCTCTGCCCAGGCCGGCAAGTCTAGCGTTGTCGTACTCCCATCCTCTAGATTGAGAGTCGTGAGACCGGCGCGCCGAAGCAACAAGCGACCGCTTCGCTGATCGAAACTCATCGACTCAACAGATTGTGCGGCTGGATCACCTGAAGTAGACAGGCTGTACCGACGAGTGATCTCGCCATTACGAATGGCCAGAACCTCGGAATCTGAAGCGACAACGAACACGGTTCCGTCATCTGCAACGTGCGGCGTGTCGTAAAACGACTGTCCATCCCACGACACCGTCCATACAAACCCCAGATCTTGAAGGTCGATCGCCACGAGAACGTTGTCGTCAGAGTAACTCTCCAACGCATAAAGAAGCCCGCGCTGTTGGTCAACAGCGAGGCCCCAGGCGTACAAGTCTGGGATTTCGCCCACAATCGCGCCCGTTCCCCCGTCTAAGATCAGTATTCGTCTGCTATCCAAATCAGAGACGAATACGCGATCCATCGACTCATCCGCGACCATCGCGTACGGATTGAAGCCGAACGGAAGTGCAACAGTCGCAATGATATCTCCGGTTTCAGCTGACGAGATCGATAGCTCATAGTCCGATTCTTCAGCCTGATCATCGATAGGCGCCAGGGTAAATAGACGCCTCGAGGCCGGGTTCGCTGCTATAAGCTCTGCGGGAGTCCCCGCGATACGTTCGGCTTCGCCCGATTGAATATCAACGCGAATGATGCCGTGTGACGTAGCCAAGTAGGCCATCTCTCCGTTGCCGATCTGACCTACCGTCGCGCTGACTATGTTGGCTTCGACATCGACAGCCAGTAAGCGCGGCTGATCATCAACCGCCGGAATGTCGACCCGGGGACAGAATTCCGCTTGCGTATTTGCTCCTTCGCCGCTTTCAAGCTGATACTGCTGGATCGCGAAGTCGCTCGCCGAGAACAGGGTGTCCCGTCCATCGCTGGAAACCAGGCTCGCCCAGTCGCCCTCGGGCACACTGGAGGTGGCAAGCGTTTCTCCCGTTTCTGAGTTGAGCGCGGTGACGCTGCCAGACGAGAAAGCGTAGAGGAGATCCGCTTGACGCAGGCTCGGAGCAGCCTGGTACATAGACGAGGAGCTAGGATAGCTGACAATGACGCGTTGATTCGAGCCATCGTTGTTAACGGACAGAATATCGTTGCCTTTGGTGGTGAACCCGCCACCCTCATAGACTCCGAGGTGGCGGACTACGTAGACACTGCCATCGAGTTCACTAACCTCAAGGTTGGAGAACCAGTTGCCGTCCTCAGTATTTGATACTTCTAAGGACGACTCGACTCTTAGCGTTTCTGGGTCGAGAACCATCAGGGTCGAACTTTCGTTCTTGAGATCGCCATCGCCCTCGGATCGATGGGCGATCGTATAGAGTCGCCCATCAAAGGGGCTGATTCGAGATGTGAAGGCCTGCGGGTTGGAATCACCCGGCAGTTCGGGACTCGCCTCTCGAATCATTGACCCAGACCGCGCATCGAGTACGGTAATCGCCCGAGTGGCATAGTTCCATCCGAACAGGAGCCCATCGCGAGCACTCAGCGCCATAGGCTGCCAATTGGTCGGGTCGCTCAGCGCGAGGGTAACTGCATCGCCAACACCATCGCTGAGGGTAGGGTCAAATGCGAACACTTCCCATGAATCGTCGCCGCTTACGACTGCAAACGCTTGATTGCCCTCCAGATCGAAGTAGTAAAGTGCTCCAGGCAATTGATAGGACGATTTGACTTCCCCAGTTGCGATATCGATCGTTCGGAGCGTTGCCTCATCCGTACCGGCTTCCGCATAGGTGACCGCATAGATTGTGGTCCGGTCCGCGAGCCATGGGGAGTCGACTCTAGTCGCGAGGCAAATCGCGTCACCGGCAGTGATATGTACCGGTCCGGTCAGATCGATCGGTGCCAGCGGATCGCTCGTGACAGGGTTGCCGCCACCATCAAAGAAGACGAAGATGAGCGCGCCGATGACTGCTATAACGGCAACTGCCGCGCCGGTCAGAAGCAGAACAGGCAAAGCCCTAGATCGAGTCGGGACGGGCGACACTTGGCTCCTCGCGCCACAGGACGGGCAAAATACGGAACCTTTTGGAAGCTCGGCGGAGCATTCGGGGCATTTCATCGTGCGTCCTCCAACATCTTGCTTTGCGAGTCTAGGGTTGCAGGAAGTCGACTCTCGTCCAACCCGTGCCCTCAGATGTCTCTATCTCGTACCATGTGTATCCTTTGGCGGTCGTTGGGCCGGCAGTAATCACAGCCGATGAGCCGTTTGAGACCGTAGCGAAGGTAACAGCCGTCATCGAAGGCGTAACCCGAAGCCGAATCGAATCACCAGATGAGTTGAGCACGGTGACACTCCCGCCAACCTGAATTCCGCTGGGCTCAAACGCGTCATTGTTCCCAGCGGCTAAAGAGTCTGTCGTCAGGGTAAGGGAATAGCTGCCTGTGTAGCCCGATCCGAGCGAGCTGACCTCAATCATGTAGTTCCCAGACTTTGAGATCGTGTAATAGCCCGAATTTGCCGGGATTCGGGAATTCGTATCGAAGCCGCCGTCATCGTCGGACATCACGACAACTCCATCGGGATCAATGAGCTGGAGAAATGCGTCGAAAGAGTCAGAGTTCAGTTGAATCGCGATATGCTCGCCTGCTGGCCTGGTGAGCGCGTAAGTGTCGGTGTAGTAGCCGAAGCCCCGCGTGGAGGATTGGCTGTCATCGATCGTTAGCTGGCCACTTACGGTCTCGCCTGGACTGATGTCGCCTTCGTCGGAACTGGTGAAGGGGTTGACGACAATCACCACGACAACGGCCGCTATCGCCGCTCCGATGGCGAGGATTGCCAGCCCGCTCCGTCCGGGGCGGCGCCGGATCATCGGTGCGGGCAGAGCGATCTCTTGCGCCGTGGGAAGGATACGGGCACCGCAAGACTGGCAGAATCGTGTCGCCGGGTTTAGTAGTGATCCGCAGGTTGTGCAATGCATGTCACTCTGCTCCGCTTACTAGCAAATTGATCGGCCTATCGAGATCAGGATGCTGAAGAGTGATCTTCCCGACTGGCACGTCCACGGCGAATACCCACGAGCCTTCGTAAACTTCGCCGCAAACAAGGTTTGCGTCGACGGCTGAGATTCCCTCACCATCCACAAATGGATAGGCACGATCGAAGACGTCGCGCACCTCGTATCCCTGCCGCCCTTCCCGAAGAGCCTCTTGGTTGTAAGTCACATCGTTGACCCAGACTCCCTCGCAAGGAGTTGGCCGTGTTGTGCAGCTGTCACCTGATACAACGACCCGGAAGGGGATCACCAAACCGCCACTGTCGTTTCGCGCCGGACCTATATCGTAGTTGGCCTCGAGACAGTTGCTTTGGTAGGCGAACGTGTCGGACGCGACTTCCACTGCCTCAATCGCCTGTTCAGCGATTGCGTATTTGCCCCGTTCGGCGGCTAATTCGGCGGTATGGTGCAGCACATAGAAGGAGCCGTCTCCATTGGCTACGGGAAACCAGTATTCAACACTGCGCGCGTCGCTGTAGAGTTCCGCGATCAGACACTCATCGGAAAACTGCGGGGCGATATGTGAGGGACCTTGAGGCCACATATTCTCCTCCGCGTACGACGATTGGACCAGCGAGCCCATCACATCCCCGCCCGCGCCTCGCAAGATTGCCAGCAGACCGAGGCTGCTTACGGCGGCGGGGCCTCTATTCTCTAGATCGAAATCGAGCCGCCAATCCGGAGCCTGGCCTTCATCGAAAGGGCCGGGGGGCACGCGCTCTCTGAGTTCTAGGCTCAACGCAGGGTCGCTAGGATCTGCCACCGGGTATCTGGCATAAGGCTCAGATTCGACGACACCAGAATTGACGCCCGGCCGCTCAGGCGGAAGGCTCAGCGCCATGTAGCCTCCGTTTGGAAAGCCCGCGAGTGATGTCAGCGACACTAGAGGCTGACTCGACCCGTCGTACCGCAGTGCTGGCGAATGAACCACCAGATCCGCCTCAGAATTAGCGAGAGTCGCATCCACGTACGTCCATTCGCCGCATTGGTGAGCCACAGCCTCCGTGATCGTGAGTCCAGGAGGAAGCGAGACGGTGACGTCATAAGGGACGGTGACGTAGTCACTAAGTTGCACCACGCTATCCGCGCCTGGATCGTCCGGTGATGTGACCAGCGGGCTCTCCGTCCTTCGAGTCTCAATGATCGAGGGTTTCCCGCCATCGCAGGCAACGGCAGTCATCGCCAGGACTATCAGCAACGCGCTTGCAATAGGCTTCATATTGATCTCAACATTAGATTGACCCTGATCGCGTTTCCATTGACAGGCGCTTACAACGCTCTGACCGGTTCATGCCCTGGCCAGATCCTGACCGTCCTTCCTAGATAGAACCCAAAGGGTAGCTGCGCTCGCCAGGACGAACATGGCGATGAGGATGAGCCATCGTATCAGTTGGTGACCAGCCGTCCTGGCGTACGCGCCACCGGGAACACCGGAAGTGGCACCAAGCAGCTCCACGGCCCACCGCCCCAAGCTCAGAATGGACAAGCCGTCGGCGACACCGCTCAGATCGAAGATTACTCCGGCAAAGATGATTTGCGGGATGAGGACCAGGGGTACGATTGTCATCGCTCGTTCCTGGCTGGTCGAAAGCGCTGACACAAGCAGGCCAATGCTCATCGCAGCCAGCGAAGCTAGCGTTAGCGAGAAGTACATCTCGAGCGGCCCAGGCAAGATCACGCCGTCTGATGGCAACTCCACCGCGACACCCAGAACAAGCAGCAACATCGACGACTGTACGAGCGATAACGCCGAAAGTACGACGACCTTTGAGGCCATGTATGTGAGTGGGGAAACCCCCATCAGCTGCTCCCGAATGAAAACAGGTAGTTCCTTCACGATCTCTCGCGCGGCGTTGATCGTCCCAAGCCAAATGCCGCACGTGGCAAGCAGCAGGAGCAGGCGTTTCGCATTCCCTGTCTCCTGTGCTCCAGTCAGGTCGTCACTGTTGGAAACGAGCGCCAGGAGCAACGCAAGCACGGGGGCTTGCATCAGGAGCAACGCCAGGTTACGTCGGTCGTTGAGCAGTACCTTGAGGTATCTCCGAGCGAGCACGCCAACCTGGTGCAGCACCACCCTTCGTTCTGCCGGCGTCTCCAGCTTCGGCACCAGCGGCGGACGGACGCGCCCACGCCTAACCGTCCCGTCCACCTGGATCGTTCCTATCTCAGGCAATCTTTGCTCCAGATATCGCCTGTGCTGCGTAGACGCACGGAAGCGGAATTGCCAATCCTCCGGCGTGCTCTGTTGCTCCACGCGCGTGTAGACGTCAACAAAGTCTGGCGCGCCAAAGTAGTCCAGCGCGTCCGCCGTAGGCCCCATGTATGCCACGCGTCCTCCGGAAGCCAGAAAGATGAGCTGGTCGGAATACGACAGGCTATCAGGGTCGTGTGTCACGAGGAGGACCGTGCGTCCTTGCGCGGCAAGTTGTCGTAGCAGCTGCATCAGTTGGCGGCGCAATCCCGGATCAAGTCCAGTCGTTGGCTCATCCAGCAGCAGCAGCGGCGGTCGCGCGATCAGCTCGATCGCCAGACTCGCCCTCTTCTGTTGCCCTCCCGACATCTTCTTGATCTGCTGATCCTTTCGTGACAGCAGATCAAGCGAGTCGAGCGTCTCATCGAGGCGCCCCTCGAGCTCATTCGGAGGTGTATCGATGGGCAGGCGCAGCTGCGCGGCGGCACGGAGCGCATCTCCTAGCGCCAACTCGCGGTGGACGATATCGGCCTGTGGAACGTACCCGAACAGAAGTTGAAGAGCGCCGTAGTTCCAGTAGAGGTTCTCGTCGTTGATGAGGACAGTTCCGGCGTCGGCGGGCACGAGGCCGTTCAACGCGCTCAGAAGCGTCGACTTGCCCGCTCCGCTCACCCCCGCGATTGCCGTCACCTCGCCCGGCAGAGCTGCCACCGAAACGTCATCTAAGATGAGCCGTCCTCCAGCGTAGCGTGTCAGGTGATAGCCGCGGACTTCCGCGTACCGGCTCGTGTCATACTGCCAGAGGCGAGCACCTCGAAGCAGCAACTTGTACGGCCCGATTCGGACGGAGTCGCCTTCGCCCATCACAGCTACTGTGATGGCGTTGCCGTTCAAGAACGTACCGTTAGTACTGCCCAAGTCTCTGACGTGGACGCCGTCAGCGAAACGCTCGATTGCGGCGTGTCGCCGAGATATGACGGGGCTGTCAAGAACTAAGTCGTTTCCCGCCTCCCGGCCGATCCGCAGCTTGTCTCCGACTGCGAGGTCGACGAAGCCGGAGTTGGTCTGATCGTCTGCGAGATCACGAGGTGCTTGTGTTTGCTTAGATGTACCAAACCGAAAAATGAACCGCACCGACTCGCGACCCGAGCCCACGAGGAGCTCGTCGCCGTCTTGGACTACCCTATCGACGATCGGCGCGCCCTTGAGCAGCGTCGGATTTGAGCCTTCGTGCACATACCGGTACGAGCGATCCTGCCGTATCAGCCGAGCGTGTCGTCTCGACACGAACGGCACATCGACCACGATGTCGCACGCCGTGTCACGCCCGACGGTGTATTCTGCCGCCGACAGTTCGCGCGTAACGGATCGCCCCGAGGATTCGATAGTGACCTGCAACGTCCGCGACACCCCGTCTTGGGCCACATCATTCCTTGGCGTTGGAGATCGAGTAGTCGCCTGACGAGTCGTTACATCCCGTGACTCGTACGCGGTACGGCCCCGTAAACGGTAAGGGGTAGTTCTGGATTCGAGATTCGCCGTCGAAACCGCAACCACCGGTTTTGAGTTCGTTGCCATCGCGATCGCGAAGCGAGATATAGGGCGTAAGAGAATTGCTCGTCCGAATCACCGCCCGAATCGTCACCACATCTCCAGCCACGCCCTCGAATGTCCAGTCCTCGTAGTCATCGTTGATAACGATGCTTCCGTTCATAGCTGATGATCCATACGGCAGCTCGCCGGCGGAGGGCTCAACGGACAGGCTCAACCGGAAACTGCCGATTGAGTCATTACAGCCGGTCACCCGCAGCCGGTATGTTCCGTCGAACTGGAGTCTATGGTTCTGGATTCTGGATTCACCGTCGAAGCCGCAGCCTCCGGTTTTGAGCTCTGCGTTACCTGAGTCATACAGATACACATAAGGGGTTAGGGAAGCGCTGCCCTCACGAAGAACACGCGCGGTGATAACGTCCCCTGCACGGCCCTCGAAGAACCAATCTTGGTAGTCGTCGCTGAGGTCGATCACACCGCTAACCTCACCACCGTAAGCCGTGGTCTCTACCGGCGGCTTCTTTTCGAGTGAGATGACGTACTTTCCAGTTGTCCCATTGCAGCCTTCTGCCTGGATGGTGTAGCGCCCATCGGCCGGTAGCGGCACGTTCAGAAGGCGCGCCTCGCTGGCGCTGCTGTTACAGCCTTCTGAGGCTAGCTCTTCGCCTGCAGGGTCCAGGAGAGTCACGAAGAGGTTAAGGCTCGCACTTCCATCTTGTCGCATCACAATGGTCACGATGTCGCCGGCCTTGCCTTGAAAGTTGTGGGTGCGCGTGGCGTCCGGCTGCGAGACTTGACCCGCGAATTCAAGAGGAGTCTCGACAGGCGGCGTGGCATCCGCTGGCGTTGGCGTCGGTGTTCGCGTGGGTGGCTTGGTCGGCGTTGCTGACCTCGTTGCCGTCGAGGAACCCGATGTCACGCTGGGCGTCGGCGACTCATCATCGTCTCCCCCACCCCCCCCGCCCATGAGGACCAGGGCGATGATTGCCAGCATCGCAACACCTGCCACGGCCCCACCGATTCCAAGTAGAAGCCACGGCGGCTTCCGGTCATCCCCTCCTCCGCCAGTCCTTGTGGGTGGCCTAGCGCGTGGCGGTGGTGGTCCACTCTCTGCCCTCTCGGGCGCAACAGGCCGAGTCGCGGGACTCGGTACCGCGACGGTTGGGGGTGGCGCGGGTGGCGACGCCGGCGTGACGCGCGGGATGGGTGCCTGCGGGGGTGGCACGGCCTGAAGGCGGACGTCCACGACGCTCTGATCGGGTAGCTGAATCGTCTGCGTGTGGGGCTCGTAGCCCTTCAGTGCGATCTTTAGCGTGTGCCGCCCAGGGGTGATCGTTGCAATCTCCAGCGGGGTAACGCCAGCAGTCCGGCCATCAAGTGCAACCTCGGCCCCGCCTGGAATCGACGACACGCGCAAGGCGGGAATGATCTTAATACCGGCTGCGCTGTGCAAATCGGAAGCCAGGTCGGCACCCGACTGATAACGATATTGTTGGCTCTTGGCCAGGCACTTGAACAGAACCGCCTCGACGGCCGGCCGGATCGCCGGGTTGATCTCACTTGGCGGCGGAGGAGGCATCTCCACGTGCTCACGCATGATGCTGGCACTCGTCGCTACTTCGCCACGACGCAGGTCACCGATGAACGGGCGCCTCCCGGTAAGCGCCTCATATAGCACAACACCAAGCGAGTACACGTCGCTTGTTGCGGTGAGTTCCTTGCCTTCACAATGCTCGGGCGACATGTAAGCTGGAGTGCCGATTCCGTGGTAGGTCATCGTCATCGCATCGGATAACCGGGCGATGCCGAAGTCCGAGAGTAACCCTCGACCATCTCTGCTGATCAGGATGTTGCTCGGCTTGATGTCGCGGTGGATGATTCCATGCTCATGCGCGAAGTCCAGAGCGGCTGCAATGTCGTCCGTAAGAGGTACCATCTCCTGGGTTGAGAGAGGGTGGCGGCTGGTCTTTAGCTTGGTGGCCAGCGTCGGTCCATCGACGTAGTCCATAACGATGAAGGAGGTGCCGATGTCATCGGCCTCCTCTATGCCATAGAATCGGACGATGTTCGGGTGCTGCAACCGTGCGAGCACATCGGCCTCTCGCCTGAAGCGCTCTCCGAACTCTTGGAACTCGCTTAAGCTTTGGCGCATGACCTTGACGGCTAAGTAGCATGAACGCCGCACATCCCAGACCTTGTAGACATCCGCCATCCCGCCACCGCCGATATACTCCTCGACACGGTAGCGGCCGTTGAGCGTCTTTCCAATTAGAGCTGACATACTATTCCAACTCCGTCAGACCAGAAAGTCACTTAGCATCGTGCAACTCAAGGCTGGAGATACCCAAGGTCGGCGAGATTTCTCAGCAAGTCTATACCTGATTCGAATATCCATACGCCCGGTCCCAGCGTGTTTTCATCACTCACGATCAAGGGGAACACCAATGCCCATATAGCGAAGCCTCCCGCACCAGCGACTATGGCTTCGCGCGGCTCCAAATCAAATGCGGCCTGAAGGGCCGAAATCGTGGCAGCCATCCATAACGCGATGGCAAGCATACCGATACCGAAGCTGATGCCAGGGATAAACATCATGAAGCCAAGGGCGAGAACGGCCGTCGCAGCGCCGGTGACACGAACGACCTCGTCGAAACGGACGGGCTTCTGGAATACGTAGCTCAATATTCCGGACGTAACGAGAGCGCCGACCAGCCAAAGTCCGAAGGATATGCCCGTGCCAACGAGGGCACTCTGCCAAAACAACTCCCAATCGGCATCCAACTCGAGTTCCGCCCACAGCCAACCACCAGCTCCTAGGGCGAACATTGCCAACACCGCGATCACCACGGCAATCGGGGTTGCCGTCGCATCCGCGCGCAGTTGCTGGAACACACCCGGCTCAAAGCGGAAGATACGTGGAATGTACGAGATGGTCTCGCCAATCCAGTCGCGTCCTGGAGCGTAATAGTACGGCGGCTGGGCCTGACCCCATGGCTGAGCAGCGCCCGGCTGGGACGTGGTCCGGACCTGTGGAGCGCCTACCGGCTGAGTCGACGTTCCGCGCGGATCTGCTGCCGCGAGTACCGTCCCGCATTTTGCGCAGAAGCGTGCGTCAGGGAGAAGGCTCGCCCCACACACGGCGCATGTGTTGGCACCCGCCTCAGCTTGAGGCGTGGATTGTGTCGGAGCTTTCGCCATGGTTGCCGGTTCCATCGAAGCGGGAGGAGCTGGACGCTCGCCTTCTGGCTCCTCGGGTTCCTCCGCGCCGACAATAATCGTCGACGCCCCAGTCTCCGGAGCCTCGGCCGGAGCGACAGCTCCGCACCTGCCGCAGAACTTGGCGCCGGGTATCAGTTCATTTCCACAATTTGAGCAGCGCATAGCTGTAGACCCCCTTGTCTTATCTTTCAGAATGACCGCGGCCGCAGCGCGGCAACGAGCCCGACGATTCCGCTTACTACGGCGACGAAGCCTCCGGCGATAACGAGATATAGTCCGATTCCAAGCCAATCAACCGCGTCGCCGGTCGACATTCCAAACTGATCCTTGATGTCCGAAACGAGTTCGACTGCGTTGTATGCGGCCACTCCCCCAGCGACCACTCCCAGTACCATCGCAGCAACTGAAAGAAGACTCAGACGCGTTGCGAATTGAAGGGCCCCGAGGCATCCGATTAGTAACCCCAGCACGAGGGTAATGATTCCGTCTTTGCCTTCAGAATCGCCCCAGTCGGTGATGTAACCGAAATCGAAACCGTTGGCCGAAAATGTGTCGAGGCCACTATCGATCGAAACCCATGCAACGAAAGACCCGGCGACAATCAGCGCAGCCGAAAATAGCGCAATCACTGCTCCGACGGTCCGGATCGGATCGAGACCAGAAGTGCCAGCCGCAAAGTCTCGTGGGCGAGTCCTGCCCGGCGCGGGGACAGCATACGCGATCGGGCGTGACGGAGGTGGTTGCACCCGTGGGCCAGCTGGCCTCGGCTGAAACGCTGGCGATGGTTCGACCGGGGGAGCCAGGTCAAGCGCTGGCGCCGGTGCAGGTTCTGGCTCGGGGACAGCCACTGGGGTCTCTGGATCGCGAACCGGTGCAGCAATGGGCTCCGTTGTTCGGTTTGTGCGTGCTCCACAGTTGTGACAGAAGACGCTGTCCTCTGGAAGCCGCGTACCACAGTTACCACAGAACATGGCAGCATTCCTTTCCTCTGCGTTCGGAGCAGGTCAACATGAGTCGTCCTCGTCAAAGTCGTACCAGCGCCCACCCTCCTTCATGTACACGTCATCGACGCTGTGTGTCAGGAAGTCGTCTCCGACGTAAAGGTCGTACGAGGCGATGGCTTCGTTTGTGTCAACTTCCACACGAATATTCCTGGCATCTATCGCTTGGCCATCGACAGCCGATAGCACGGAATTCATGAGTCCCTGGTAGTCCTCGAACGAGCACTCGGCTTTCTCGGTGGGGCTCAAAAGGTCGTATGCGCCGCGGAAGTCGCGCGTGTTGAACGTTTCAACGCCTCGATGGACGATGCTGCGAACCTCGTCTTCGTCTGACTTACCGCCTAGGCTGATCACACCAGTGAGTACCAATAGGACGACCACCAGCGCGGTCCCTCCTAGCGCAGAAACGCAGAGAAGAGCGAAATTCGACTTACGCGCTGGGGCGATCCGTGCACCGCAATCGGTACAGAAAGTGTCGCCTTCCGGGATCCATGCCCCGCAGTTATCGCAAAACACTTCGGAGGCTTTCCCTAGTGGTCCGGCGGCTCACTATACTTGACATGTCGCCCCCGTTGGCTCGAGGAATTGGGTGCTCGGTGGTGCGGGGTTGTACTGTGCCGCCCACCCTTCCATTGCACCTTGAGGGAAGTTAGCTTTTATTGGCCACCAGGTCGTATTGTCCTGAACGGTTTGAGATCCCCGGATGCAGACGATTGAGCCTTGTGACATTCGTTCAAGAACGGTAGCGTTGATTCCAGGGTCGCGACGGAGGAAGAGATTCTCCGGGGCCACGTTAATCACCCGCGCCTCACACCCTGGCGCAAAGGAACGGCAGTCTGGGGTCGGTGAGGGAGTGGGGGTAACGGGGGCAGTGGTTGAAGAGACCGTCGGACTGATCGTCTGGAGGCCGGTAAGCGTTGGGCCTGAATTCTGCGGCGTCGGCGATGGCGCGGGCGACTCAGTTCGAGGATTCCCAACAATGGCGCTAGAATCGCCGTCTCCGAGCAGTCCCGAGAGCGCGAAGACGCCACCGGCGGCAACGAGAGCGAGGGCTCCAAGGCCAACGGCAATCGCAGCGATCGGCGACCGGCTTGAACCAGACCGTTGGCCTGCGGCATCTGGCCGCTCACCCACGATGAATGCACCACAATTGTGGCAGTGGCTGGCGCCGGTCGCGAGTCTGCTGCCGCAAGCGGAGCAGTACACTAGTGTGACCCCCTAAGGATCCGGGACTTCGAACCCCCCTGAATTACGGCAACTATATCAAAGTGGCGCATTTCTTCAACCTTTGGGGAGCAGCTTACGCTGCGAGCGTGCCGGGTGGCGATTGCCGTGGGCTCACAAGTCACTTACGTCCGGGGTTCGGGTTGGCGGTGGTAGAATTCAACGCACTCACCCAGGCAGGGGGAATAGCCATGTTCGCGCGAGGCGGCCGGCTCCTAGCGGGCCGCTATGAAATCCTTGACACTCTCGGACACGGGGGCTTCGGCGACGTTTACAGGGCACGCGATCGCAGGAGCGGTGCAATCGTGGCCGTAAAGATCCTTCGTTCGGACCTCGCTGACGACGCCGGTTACGTGCGTCGGTTCCAGTCTGAGAGTCGGATCGCTGAGATGCTCGACTCGCGGCACGTAGTCAAGGTGCTCGAAAGCGGCACAGCAACCCTTGATAACCGGCCGGTTCATTTTCAGGTCACAGAATTCGCGGGGCCGATGACGCTGGCTGGGCTCCTCCAGCAGCGCCATCTTTCAATTGCAGAAGTCTTGACCATCGGTGTACAGATCGCCCGCGCTCTTGAAGAAGGGGAAACACACCGAGTTGTTCATCGAGATGTCACTCCGCGGAACGTCTTTCTCGGAGCGGATGGGCTGGTCAAACTGGGCGACTTTGGAATGGCCCGCACAGCCGACTTACCGACTATTCAGGGCGACGATCCCATACTCGGATCACCGGACTATCTTTCCCCCGAGCAAGCGCGCGGTGAGTCGGCCGATGCGAGATCGGACGTCTATTCACTCGGGACCCTTATCTACACGATGGTCGCAGGTGTTCCGCCGTTCCATGCGGAATCGCCAACTGCCATCCTCTACAAGAAGCTTCATGAAGATCCACCACCGCTGCCCGACTTCCCTGAGTTCACCACCGGACTGAGCGAAGTCATCATGCGCTGCCTCTCAAGGGACCCCGAAGCCAGATTTCCATCGGCGCGGGATCTGCGCCTCGCCCTTCAGCGGGAGATGCAGCTCTCTAGTCCCGACTCAGGAGAGACTCAATCCTTTGCTTCAGCCGTGTCGCCGCTGCAACTGCCCAGCCGGCCTGGTCGACTTGGGCTCGCTATCGCCGCGGCTGCCATAGCCATACTTCTTGCCGGGGGCATTGGTTCTGCAGTAATGATCGGCGGTATCGCCGACGGTCAATTCGCCGGCGGTGAAGTCAGCTCGACCCGATCGCAGGCACCGACCACTGTTTCGGTGGTCACAAGCGCTCCGCCGACACCATCGCCAACCCTGGCTCCGACACCTAGCCCGTTTCCGGCGTGTACTTTCCCGGCGGGTCCGAAGCCGTGCGTCGAGCTTCAGGATCTGCTCGTGCCAACGGCTTTCACGCCTGGTCAGCCGTTTGATGTTGTGCTTGCAGCAACAAATGTCGATAGCCAGAGCTCGCCCTGGAGCATAACGGTCACGCTACCGGGGCTGGCACCCGAGGCGGTCACTTTAACTGCCCCATCCACCCTTGCACTACGTAGGCCGGACGAGCAATTGAGTAGATGTGAGTACGATCCTCCGGCGAGCGCGTTCTGCAAGGTTCCTGCGACCAACGATAAGGTCGTGGCACGTGATGCTGCCGTTGAGTTGTACTCTGGCGATGCATGGGCCACAGGCGAGAAGAAGCAACTGTCATTCCAGATCATCCCACCTGCTGATCAGGCCGTGATTACCCTGCAAATTCGCGCAACCATCCGGAGAGGCACGGAATTCTACAACTACCCACCGAACTCTGAGATCTATGATCAGCAAGGGTACAAGATCGTGGAGTGGGTGATCCCACGAGAAGACTAATGAGCGTCAACCTCATCCACCAGTGCCTGATGCTCAGGCGATCCGATTAGATCTGGATTGTAGTCGAACGGAGCGCCAACGCTATATCGTTGCTTCAGGCGCAGGATCCGCTCGACTGACTCATCCAATCGTTCAGGAGCTATCTCCCCGCTGGCCACTGCTTCCAGAATCGTCTGGCGTATTGCAGCCTGGTCAGCGAACGACGCCGACGCGAGCACAATATCGGCTCCAGCCTTGATGGCTTCTACTGCTCCGCGACCGGGCGAATACACGTCGGTGATACCACCCATCATGATATTGTCAGTTATGATGACCCCCTCGTATCCCAACTGTCCCCGAAGCAGATCGGTGACAATCGGGGGGGATACAGTTGCGGGACGAGAAGGGCCCGGATCCAGTCCCGGATAACTAACATGGGCGGTCATCACCACATCCACGCCAGCGGTAATGGCCGCGCGAAAAGGCTCGAGATCGACCGCCGAAATAACGTCAGATTCTCTGTAGTCAACGGGAAGGGCAACGTGGGAGTCGACGGCGACGCTGCCATGACCGGGGAAATGCTTCGCTGTGGATACGATACCAGCGGAACTTAACCCAGCAATGAACGCCGCGCCCATTTTGGATACCGTCACTTCATCCTCGGCGAACGAGCGCGTGCCGATGGCAGGACTCGACTGCCCCACATCCAGGACCGGAGCTAAGTCCATGTTGAGTCCGACAGATCCCATCTCTTCTCCAATGGCATTGCCGATGTCACGAGCCAAGACCGAATCTCCTGCGACACCGATATCGGCGGCCGCCGGAAACTCTGTGAACGGGGGATTTAGACGCAAGACTTCGCCGCCCTCCTGGTCGATGCTCAGCAACAAGCCATAGCCAGTTGACTCCATTGCGATTTCTTGAGCCTGATGGGTGAATTCTGCGATCTCCCGGGCCCCCTGAGCGTTGCTTCCCAGGAAAACGAGCCCTCCGATTCTCCAGTCGCGAATCTGGGACTCAACAGTCGAATCAACGATGGTCCCGGAAAATCCCAGCATGAGCATCTGGCCCACCTTCTGGTCCACCGACATTTCGGCCACTGCCGCGCGAATAGGGTCAGTTGGAATGGGAGTCCCGCTTGGCTCCGCGTCATCTGTTGGCGAAAGTGCTGTGGTTGCAACGGGCGAATCAATAGGAAGTAGGACATCCGGTGGAGGTGACCCCGACCCACCCTTGTCACACGCAAGGAACGTCAGGAGTACGGCTAGCACCACGCTTGCTGGGTAAAGCCGATTGAGGAAAATCCCCGCATCTATCGAATTTCGCGCCCGGCAGGACATAGCCATCCTCCCGACTCTAGCATTTGCGGGAGACGACCATCTGACGCTCCCCGTGCGTGAGCTTCGAACGTACTTCATTCTTGACGCTTTCCGGCTCGTAGCCAGATAATTCCTCATCTAGTACATCCTCCGCGACGGGGGAGGGGGTGGCCTTGGATCCTGTGAGCGCTCGTATAGTGGTTCGGACCCGCGGCGGTCACCGCTATGAGTTACCCATGACTGACCGACCTCTGGTTATTGGTCGAAGTCGGGAATGCGACCTGATTTTGGAAGACGACTTCGTCTCGCGGCGGCACGCCCGGGTTGAGCAGCGAAAAGGGAAATTCATCATCGTCGACGAAGGCAGCCGAAACGGCACCGTGGTGCGGGGTCAGCAGATCAACTCCCAGCACGAACTACGTCACGAGGATGAGATCCGCATCGGTGACACCGCCCTCCTATTTCTGGTTGGGAGTCCAGAAGACAGCACCACACAGAGGCTTGAGCCACTTTCGGAATCGCAGATCGGTTCTCCGGTTCAGGTCGATCCACAGAGCTGGGAGGTGTGGGTGGAGGGCAAGAAGCTGGAGCAGAAGCTGTCCGTTCTGGAATTCAAGCTCCTTGCCCATCTCTACCGCAACGCAGGCATAGTCTGTAGTCGCGATGAGATTGGAGTCGAGCTGTGGGGTGAGGGGGCATACACATTCGAAATGCTTCATCAGCTTGTCCATCGCCTGAAACGGCGCATTGAGCCAGATCCGAACAACCCTCGCTTCTTGGTATCCCTGCCGGGAGTTGGGTATCGACTTGAGGGCCGTGCACGTAAGCGGGACGTAAGCGCTTCATAAGCGGTAATGGCTCCTGGTCGCCTTATACTGGCGTGACAGCGAGGGAGATTTGGACATCGGTGTAAACATCGGATCGGTCGATGTTGGTGTGGCTTGTGACCGTGGCAAACGTCGGCGACGTAATGAAGATCGTGCGATCGTCAGTAGTTGGGAGTCGTATGAAGGCCCTGCCCACTTCCTTGCGGTGGCAGACGGGATGGGTGGCACGCCAAGCGGAGATGTAGCCAGTCAGCTAGCGGTTGAGGTCGCCGCCGAGCGGTGTGCGAGCGCAGGGTCCTCTGCCCCACGCGAACTGCTCCTCGACATCTTCAGCGAGGCGAATCGAAGAATCTCAACGGTCGCTCAAACCGATAAACGTTATCGCGGTATGGGTAGCACCCTCGTCGCCTGCGTCCTTCGGAATGGGATCGCCTGGGTTGCGAACGTGGGGGACAGTCGGGCATATATTCTGAGAGATCGAGCCCTACACCAGATCACTGAGGACCACTCGTGGGTGACTGAGCAACTGCTCGCTGGACAGATTACGAAAGAGGAGGCCGCTGTCAGTCCCCGCCGGAATGTTATCACCCGAAGCCTCGGTGCCGGGAAGGACATCAACACGGACACATTCGGGCCAATCCAACTGGAGGGTGAGGATATCTTGCTCCTTTGCAGTGACGGCCTGTACAACATGCTCTTGCCTGACGAGATCGCTGAAATCGCGTATCGCGCCGAACCAGAGCAAGCCGTGGGGCTTCTCGTGGGAGCCGCCAACGATCGAGGCGGGAGCGACAACATAGCCGTCATTGTCGCCCGCGTACGTCAGAACTCCGAGGCGCGTGATGATCAGACCAGGCGATAGACTGAAAGGGCGCTATCGAATCATCCGTGAGTTGGGGACGGGCGGGCACGGGTCGGTTTTCGAGGCCCGCGACCTAATATCTGGCGCTTCGGTTGCCGTCAAAGTACTTCGCAGGGAGTTGGCAGCCGACAAGGATTACGTCCGCCGATTCCGTCGCGAAGCTGAGATAGCCCGCATGCTTGAGTCGCGCCACGTCGTTAGACTCATCGAGTTCGGCCACGGCCAGGTGTCCGGTGGCGAAGTCGAGTTCCAGATCAGTGAATTTTGCTCTGGTCAGACGCTGCACGACGTCCTGTTGCACCACAGACCTCTACGAGCCGTGGACGCGCTCTCCTTGGCCATTCAAGTCGCCCGAGCCCTGGAGGAAGCCGAAAGCAAAGGGGTTGTTCACCGCGACGTGAAGCCGAGGAACATCTTTCTTGAAGCGGATGGGACACTCAAACTTGGCGACTTTGGTATCGCGACGGCCACCGAGTTTCCCTCGCTGCGCGCGGATGACCCAATAGTCGGTACCCCGAAGTACATGGCACCAGAACAACTGAGCGGGTCCGGCGTAACCGACATACGCGGGGACATCTACTCGCTTGGTGTCGTACTGTACGAGATGCTCAATGGAACCCCTCCCTTTGCGGCAGACAATCCGCGATCTGTCGCCTATCTACAGGTAAACCAGGAACCCGCGCCAATTTCGGGCGACAAAGTGGGCAGGATCTGGCCGCTAGTCCGGCGTTGCCTAGCAAAGAATCCTGACGACCGTTTCCAAAGCGCACGGGCCGTTCGCGAAGAACTGGATCAGGCAATGGCGGCCGAACGGGAGGTTACAGGCCCACCGGCGCTCGATCGACTGGTACGTTGGTCGAGGATTCGCCCCGGCCGCAACCCGCGGGAAGTAGCGGTAGGCGTTGCATTCTCACTAGCGAACCTGGTCAAACGCAGGACACTCTTAGCCACCACTGTCCTGCTCGCAGTGGTTCTCGGAAGCACGCTGCTGGCCGCCGTCGCCGCAACGGCTCTTTCTGGTGACAATAGCTCGTCCGATTCGGTGGCTGATTTCGAGTCGACAACGACACCGCGAATCACTCAGCGACCGACGCCCACACACGCCGAGTCGCCATCACCAGCCCGAATTCCCGTCTCGGTGGTGCAACCCCCTTGCCCCGAGCCGAGCACTGATCAGGTTCCAGGTACTCCAACAATCTTGGCACCACTTTCTGAGGAAGAGATCACGGGTTCGCGACCGGTCTTCTGCTGGCAGTACTCGGGCACGGAGAATTGCTTCCGCGTTCAATTGGCCGACTCGCCCCCCGACGAAAATGGAGATTTTCGGTGGTGGTACGAAGGTACTGTCTATCAACAGAGCGAGCCGATCCGTGAGGCATGGCGTTTCGAGTGGGCGTATCCAATTTATGGCCAGAGGGGCACACAGCCTCCAGAACGGGAGAATGGTCCTGCCTCCCTTGAGAATGGACGTTACTACTGGCGCCTGTCTTCGGGATGTACCCCTGAAGCGAGCGCTCTCAGTGAAGTCCATTCATTTACGGTCCGCGATCCAGTCGCTGATCTACTAGCGGACGAGATACTCAATCGCAAGGCAACGAACCTTCTGCTAGAGGACATCAATCGCTTCGATGTCGATGACGTTACGTATGCGGTGCTTACATTCGGCGCTTACATGCCACTCGATCAGGCCGTCGCCGAGAATCCCAACCGCCAGACATGGGACAGAGTCGAACCGCTGTACGTAACCGCATTCAATAAGCCGGCTGATGTGGTGATCTATGCCTTCCCGGAAGGGATCCCAGTTGAGGTTTATAGGTTTGTGAACGGTGAGACAGGCGTCGAGCCCGACATGATCGATGTAGTCGAGCCGTCGGGCGATGACATCAACGGCGACGGTTCCATCGATATTGTCTTGCAGTTTTCGATCATGGTGAATTGTTGCGACCAGGCGTGGATCAAGGTGCTTTCGCTAGAAGACGGTCGCGTCACCGCGCTTCCAATCATTCTTCCAGATACCGGGATTCTGGGCATCGACGTAAACCAGGACGGCAGTTCGGTTGCTCCAGCGACAATCGAGGACGTCGACGGAGATGGCATTTACGAGGTCATCGCGTACGACAGTTCTTGGGTCTACAACGGATTCTGCCACGCGTGCTCACCCGGCAGTTCGTTCGTTCTGGGCTGGGAGAAGGATCGTGGCGCCTGGCTCGACCGCTCAGCCGCTTTCCCGCAACATTATCAAGAGACCCTCGATGCTACTAACCAGAGGATAGAAGACCTAGCCGGACAGACTTCTGTCGGTTTTGGCGGGGCATGCAGTCGTGACGAAGGGTACCTCAGCGAAATTATCAGCCTTTCGCTCGTCTACGCGCGCTTGGGTAGATCAGAGATGGCGTGGCAGCGTTTCAACGAGTTGACGACACCAGACAAGTTTCTCACAGAAGACTGGCGGAACATCGTAGGGTTAGTTCGTCGAGATCTAGAGCTCGCTGTGCCGTCTGACGGAAGTGCTCCATTGGACAGCATCGTACCGGAGGGGCTCCCTGTTATCGTGTGTGGAGGATCCACTCCAACGCCCTCGCCGACGACCTCCGCTCAAGCCTTGCCCCCGTCTGTCATATCGCCTACGCTCTGACGTCGACTCGTAAGCCGACCGTCAGCAGCAAGCAATTGGATGACCCTCCGCCCACATCTAGGTTGTGGGTAGAACGAACTCTGGGAGGGCATCATGAAAACCTTTCGCTTGCTAGTCGCACTACTGGTCGTCGCACTTGCAGCACTCGCTGCAGAACAATTACCTGAGCCACCGGACAACTACGGGCCAATCGATGCAGCAATCAAGGCTGGCCGTCTCGACAGTTCGATTGCTGATGCGGTAGAACTGCCTGGAACCGACGTAAAGGCGGTCGTTGTCTTCTCGGCTGACACGCCACCCAACTTCGATAGCGCCGGGCACGTCGAGACCACTCCTCCGCCCCAGGGTGTGCAGGTTACAGAGACCTTCAATTACCTTCCAGCGATCGTGGTTCAGATCGAGGACGAAGCCGCGCTTGAGCTGCTGGTGCAGGACAGTGCGGTAGTGTCTGTCGTCCCCGACTTCGCCTTCGAGCGGATGCTGAGCCAGAGTCTGCCGCTGATAAATCAGCCTGCGGCGGCTAGCGCCGGCAACACTGGCACTGGCACCACTGTCGCGATTCTCGACACAGGTCTCGACTACCTTCAAGCGGCCTTTGGCTGCACCGCCGTCAATACTCCGGCTGGCACATGCAGAGTGTCCTATGCAGCTGACATGGCGCCCAACGATGGGGTGCGTGACGATTCGATCCGCCACGGAACGAACGTCGGGGGGATCGTAGCCGGGGTGGCACCAGGCGCGAAACTCGTGTCGCTCGATGTCTTTGACGGCGATTTCGCGATGTTCAGCGACATCCTGATGGGGCTTGACTGGGTGGCTGCGAACCAGGACACGTACAACATCGTGTCTGTCAACATGAGTCTAGGAAACAGCGAATACTACAGCTCCGAATGCCCCGCTTCCCCGCTCACCGCGATCTTCCAACAGCTAAGGAGCTTGGGCGTGCTGCCGGTCGTAGCCGCCGGGAATGGCGCCTATTGGAACGGACCATTCACCGATGGACTGGCGATGCCGGCATGCACACCAGGGGCAATTTCCGTTGGCGCGGTCTACGACTCGAATATGGGCACCAGGTACTGGGGCGACTGCACGGATAGCTCAGCTCAGGCGGACAGGGTCACTTGTTTCTCGCAGTCTGCAGCGTACCTAACGCTATTGGCGCCGGGTTCGGATATAACGGCGGCTGGCCTGACTATGTCGGGCACATCCATGGCGGCCCCCCACGTCGCTGGTGCCGTGGCGGTACTTGCCGCTTCGTCTCCGCAGAGCTCTCCGGAGCAGCGCGAATGCGTACTCGCTGCCACTGGCCGGGCTATAAGCGACTCGCGCAGCGGATACACCAAGCGTCGCCTAGATGTCTGGGAAGCAGTGCAAGCGATCGGCCAACCCTGCACACCGCCTCCCCCGCCAGCGACGCCAACTCCATCGGCCACCCCGTTCTGCACCAGCCAGGCTATCGCTCTTGGCCAGATGGTGACGGGTCAGCTCTCGGCCCAGGATTGCCGATCGAGTGTGCGGGGTTCGTCGTACTTCGCCGACCGGTATGTCCTCTCGGGCACGGCGGGACAGCAGATAGCGATCGAGCTGTCTTCGGGCCAGTTCGACACCTACCTCTATCTCCTCGACAGCGGCGGGTTCGTGGTTTGGGAAAACGACGATGGCGGCGATGGAACGGATTCGCGGATTCCCGAGGATGGGTATCTCAATCTGCCTAGCACAGGCACTTATACGATTGAAGCAACCTCCTTTAACCCCTCAGCGTCCGGTCCGTACCAATTGGCGCTTTTAGGCCCCTCCACGCCCTCGAATACGGCGACGCCGACGTTCTCTCCCGGTACTCCAACGCCAACCGCATCGCCGGCAACTCCGGCGCCGACACCCTCTGGCTGCCAGACGAACGGGATCTCCACGGAGCAGGTGGTGACAGGTGCGCTCACATCGTCAGACTGCGCCTCGGTTTTGCGCGGCAGTGACTTCAAGGCAGACCACTACACATTCTCGGGTGCGGCGGGCGACTCGATCGTCATCGATCTCTCGTCGTCCGTATTCGATACCTATCTCTACCTGCAAGATCCCGCAGGCACGGTGATCGAAATGAATGACGACAGTGGCGGCACGACGAACTCGCGAATCCCGCCCGATGCGGGAATGCTATTCCTGCTGGCAAATGGGACCTACACCATCGAAGTCACGTCTTATTCTCCTGGAGCAGCGGGTAGCTACTCCCTCTCACTTAGCAATGAGCCGAGCCCAAGTCCCAGCCACACGCCTACGATGACTCCCGTTATGCCTACCCCGACCGCCGGCGCAACCGAGACTCCCGCCTCCACACCGACCGCAACGCCAACGCCGCCGCCCACGTACACCCCTCCGCCCATCCCATGCACTTCGCTGGCCGTCGCGGTGAGCCAGACGGTAGTTGGCTCACTCGAGTTGGCCGACTGCAGTTCGCCGAGTCATGGACAAGGCTACTACGCCGATGAGTACGTCCTCGTGTCGACCGCGAGCCAGGAGGTCGTGCTTGCTCTTTCGTCGGCGGACTTCGATACCTACCTATTCCTGAAGGACTCCAATGGCGCGGCCCTAGCCTCAGATGACGACAGTGGCGATGTGACAAACTCGCTCATTCCGGGAATCGGTTCGCTCGTCTTGCCGCCCGGACAGTACAGAATTGAAGTTACTTCGTTCGCCATGGGCGCGATTGGCGAGTACACGCTCGAAGTTCGTGGCGCTTCAGCGCCAACGCCTACTCCGTCCCCGTCCCCGTCCCCGGCTCCGATGATCAATGGCGACGTCGACTGCGATGGTGACGTGGACGCTCTGGACGCGCTTCAGCAGCTGCTCTACATGGCAGGATTGGTAGATGCGCCGAGCCCCTCTTGTCCGCAGATCGGTGCGTGGGTAGGGTCCCTATTTGGCGACACCGACTGTGATGGAGGCGTTGATGCGATCGACGCCCTCAACGTGCTTCGATACGCCATTGGGATCGTGATTGAACAGAATGAGCCGTGCACCGATATTGGAGCACAGCAAAGGGACACGATTGTCCGCTAAGCCCTCGAGCCGACTTATCTTCGGCGGTCGTCAAGCAATACTCGTTGCTCGGCGGGCTCGCCAACACGGTAACGGCCTCTTCGATGGCCGCCCCGCTTGTGCCAACGCTCATCGAGCAATGGAACAATCCGACACCACGATTGCATGTCAGCGCCTTGTAAGCGCCGAACGATGGGAAGTCAAGCCGTGAGGCGCGACGATGAGGCCAACAAGGGTGCCATGGGCCGTCGTTGATTTGCTGGCGACGACAGCTAGCATCCTGAACACACAAAAGGGGGTACATCATGCAAACAGCCGCCTTCTGCACGCAGTGCGGCCAGCGCAACACCGAAGGGTCACGCTATTGTTCAGGCTGTGGTAACGCACTCGCGACAGTAGCATCCGTCGTCGCAAACGCACCGTCCGCCGCAATGGCGACGCCAGCACCGGCACCAACGCCTCGACGGGCGCCACTGGCCAGCGCGGCCGCGACCCAATCGCCGACGAAGCAGATCGACGAGATCTTTTGCCAAACGTGCGGCGCGCCCATCAAACGCGAAGCGGACATCTGCGTCCACTGCGGCGTTCGGATCCGAAGGTACGGGGCCAGCGGAGCGAAGAGCAAGACAACGTCGCTTCTTCTCGCAATCTTCTTCAGCGCCTGGACCTGGCTGTACACCTATCGCGAAGATGGCGCCAAGTTCTGGATTGCTATGACGATCAGCATAGTCAATTGGGTCCTCGTCGTACTGACCTTGGGTATCTGGTTGATCATCGGCGTCTTCGTGTGGCTCGGGCTCTGGGTCTGGGCGATCGCGGACACGGCGTCAAAGAGCGACGACTGGTACGCGTCGTACTAAGAAGCATGAAAATGAAGACACTCGACTTTTGTACGCAATGCGGCCAGCGGAATGCGCAAGGTTCGCGATTCTGCTCGGCTTGCGGTCAAGTCCTGGCGGCGGAGGTTTCTGCGCCGACCAGCCAAACCACGGCCACGCAGGTGGACCAAGCGGATCCGGGTCCGGTGGCTGGCAGCCTCGTCTCAGAGGTTACACCGGGGCAGGCGACGGTTAGCCGGCATCAGTCCGGTATACCGAAAGCGGCGATTAATCCACTTGGAGTGATGATCCTTCTCGGTGGTGCCGTCGCCATGGGGATTTCACCCTTCCTGCCCTTCATCTCGGCCTTCGGCGAGAGCGCAAGCCTCGATGAGCTCCGCGAGGCGGGTGCCGGGAGCGGACTCATGACGGAGATTCTCGTTCTCGCTGGCGGGGCCGGCGCCGTGGGGGTCTTGCGGCTGCTGGGAATACTGAACCTGACCTTCGCGCGACTTGCTGGCATTGCCGTTGGCGTGCTCGGTTTGATCGAAGTTGCCGTCGCGAATTCCAGACTCGAGGATGCATTTGGCATCGTTGATTTCGCCGAGGGGTTTTACATTCTCGCCGGAGGGTGTGTGGCTGTAGTTGCGGGTGCACTGATCGATCGCAATCGGTAACGTATCCGAAACCATGGCCTGCAGGGCAATCTGGGATGGGACGAGGGTGCAAGCGGGATGCAGGAATATTCGTTGACTATTCCAGTGACGACAACTAGCTGAGCAGCCGGAGCTGTTCCGCCGCCTTCGCGAAAATGTGCTCCCGTACGCAGTTCGGCGGATTCAACCACTAGGCTGGCGAGATATAAGCCGCTCATCAGCGTCCTGCAATTGGTACGGATGCATAGCCAGCCTACATTCCATTCATCAAACAGTTAGTGGGCCAAGGGCCCAAGAAAGGAACAAGGTATGTTCGGCGAGACTAGTGTCAAGGTCGGCGCGAGGCCGATTGCGTTAGGCCTGGTGCTGGCGGCAGCTTTGCTAGGGCTCTTCCTCGCGTTCGGTCAAGGATCGACCGATCACGCGGAGGCGGCCGTTGGGACAACCGTCGGCTGTAGCTACGTCCCTGACAGCGGGCCATTCTTTAATTTCAAATCGGCCTGTGACGCGCACGACAACTGCTATATCGGTCACTGGCTCGACAAGGTAGGATGTGACACCAAATTCCTCAACGACATGCGGAGCTATTGCACCAGGACATACCAGTGGTGGCAATGGCAACGCGGTCCCTGCCTCGGTCTCGCCAACACGTACTACGCAGGGGTAGCGACCGTCGGTTGGGGTTGCTATTGGAACTGGATTCGCTGCTAGTCATGAAGGCAAGTGGCGGAGGCTCACCCTGTCCGCCACTTGCCACTTCGTGTCGCTTCCTCGCGACGAATCCCATTTTGGACTGACGCTTGAGGGAGCGTTGCGAGCAATTGATTTGCGGAGATCTCTCCTCGGACTACCGCTGGACTAACCTCCCCCACAATCCCTCATGCAACCGCCTGACTGCCCTCGGTAGAGCGCAGGGCGGCAGGCGGTTGAAAAGGAGGAGCCATGCGAGGCCTATTACTGGGAGCCGCCGTTGCCGGCGCTGTGGCGTTGGCGATCTTCATCACGCCGGGCGGCGTGAGAGCCGATGAGCCCGTTCCCCCCGACGGCGACGCGCTCGCGGAGCTCGTCTTCGCCGGTGCACCGCTGGTTTCGGACGCGACCATTGATCCGTCCGCTGGCTCCTCCTCTAACATTGGGCCCCCTCCCGACGGGCCGGCGGCACCGGCGGCAGCGTCGGTGCCGCCGCCCAACGTCAACGAGCAGGTGAACCCTGCGCTTCCCGACATACCGGTGCCCAACCCAGTCGACATCCTGGGACTCGATCCGAAGGACTGGGCCGGCGACATCCTGAACGCCATACTCACGATGATCGGCAAGGCGCTGATCGAAGCCTTCCGCGGGTTCACGGACTGGGCGCTCGGCGTCAGCGACAGCTCGCTGAACTTCGTGACGCGCACCCCGGCCGCCGGGACCTACGAGAGCCCGACTGTCCTCAGTCTCTGGGACTTCTCGCGCGCGCTTGTGAACGTTTCGCTGGCCGCGATCGTAATGTGGGGCGGCTTCAACATCATGGTCAAGGAGCACACCCGGAGCCCGTACCACGAGGCGATGGAACTCCTGCCGCGCGTCATCCTGGCGGCGCTGGCGGCGAATCTCACCCTCGAGTTCGCCAAGTTCCTGATCGACATGAACAACGCGCTCGCCGCGTCTGTCGGAGACGTCTCGCTCCCCGGCTACGACCAGGCGACGCCCGAGCAGGAGGGGATCGCCCTCATCTTCACGGCGCTCGCCTACGGGATCGTCGCGATCCTGCTCGTCTTCCAGATGCTGATGCGCCTCGCCCTCATCGACATGCTCATCGTGCTCTCACCGGTCGCGGCGCTCCTCTGGGTGCTGCCGCAGACGCAGGGCTGGTTCCGCTGGTGGGCCGACCTCTTCCCGATCACGGTGTTCCAGCAGGCGATCCAGGTGATGGTCCTCAGCCTCGGCACGGCGCTGATGGTCGAGCTCACGCCGGGCAGCCTCTCCAACGCCCTGCTGACGCTGATGCTGGGCATCGCCGTTTGCTGGCTAACGCTGAAAGTGCCGTCGCTTCTGCGCAGCCGCCACAGTCAGGCCGGCCTGTTCAACGTGATCACGCTGGTAGCAGCGAGCAGAGCAGTGGGCGCCATCGGTGGCGCTGCTGCCGGTGGCGGTGCAGGCGCTGCAGCGGGGGGAGCCGGAGCGGGCGGAACGTCACGGCAAGCTGCGGCCGCCGGGAAGGCATAGCCGAGCAGTGATCCGATGTTAGGGACTGCCAGTCAACAGACGGCTCTTGGCTGCTGCGAATTCATCATCCGTTAGCACGCCCTGCTGATGTAGCCCAGCCAATTTCTCGAGTTCATCTGAAAGTCCGGTGCCGCTGGCGGCCGGTTGCTCCAGTGCGAGCTTCAGGCGATTCATAAAGTTGCCGACCTGACCTTTGACGTGGTTGGACTGGATTGGCCCAAAGCCGAAATTGCTTCCCTTTACGAGAAGAAGGCTTCCAGTATCGGCGGTCTCCACAGCGAGCTCAAGTTTGACCGCCCAAGTCATTGCCATGCCCCCGGCCTGCACAACCTCCTTGCAGACGAGTCGTGTGTCGCTTTGCGCTTCGATCTTCCAACCCATTTCCGCGATCACGTGCCGGCAAAGATCCATGGTCTTGGGCGGGTCAGTAGAAAGAGTCGCCTTCAGTTCGTGCTTAGGCATGGCAGTTTCTCCGAACGAAATTGGCTTAACTCTACAAGTCGCCTCTCTATCCCGTCAACGTATTGCCCAGAGCATTGAACCGAGTGGTGTTGGTGGCGTTGATAGTCAGCGATATAATCCGGCGCATCAGGCTGACCTTGCTGCCACGGGAGGAAGATCATGATCCGCTCTGCTCGACGTTTCTGGCGCTATCTCCTGCTCGGGGGAATGGTGGTAGCGTTTGCCACGGCCTGCGGCGGAGGGAACGGCCCATTACCTTCCCGGCCTTCAAGCGGCGTCGAGATTCGTGGGACCATCGACATTCCGGTCAGCGGTGGCCCGCTCACCGTTGAAAGCGGCCCAAATTCAGACGAGGCCGGAAACGACAATCGGTTTCGGATACATTCCACCGAAGGCTCCACCCAGACCATTTCCGTTATGAGCGGAGACAATCCGGTCGGGCTCGTGGTCATACCGCATGCTTCCTCGACCGCTGAAGTTGTAGTTAGCTCGCGATCGACGGCCGTTGGTCTTGTGTTCTTGGCTCCGTTCGTGGCGGAAGGGACGTCTGACGGAGACGCTGACGTCCTCGAAAGGATCGACGGCCTCAGTCAAATCGAGACGCTGGCACAAGTAATCGATGACGGTCTTTCTCGGGAACCAGGCTACTTGGCCAACCTGGCCGCCTCCCCGGATCCTGAATTCGCCAATGCATACCTCGGTGCATACGAGGCGTATCTCGCGTCGCCAGTTAGCCAGTCATCAACGAACTCGAACTTATCTTTGGTATCGAATCTTCCTCTTCAGTTTGACCACAGTGATCTGCGCTTGGGGACCAACCGTCAGGAATCAGACGGCATCTCAGTGACCCCGGCAGAGGCCAGCGGGGTCTCGCTTTCTGTAGCGAGCGAGCAGGACTCCACTTTTACGGCGAGAAACAGCCGGCGACGGTATGTGGACATCTACCGGGGTGGCGCCCGGATTGCTGAACTGGATGCTCCGGGCTGGATGAATCTCTACCAGCCCCGTAGCGAGACCTTCACGTTAAGCAACGAGGGTGAGGAGTCGATTGCTTTGGAAGCCTACGGGCCAGGTCTTCGCAACATCCCGGCCCGTGGAACCCCGGAGTTTTCACGATTGCTTCGACCCACAATTGGTTCGGTCGTCTTCCTGACCGTTCTTCCTGCCCTCGATGCTCTCCTCGGCGTCGCGGACATTGGAAAGCTCACGCTGTTCCAGCCCTTGATCGGGGAGGTCCTCACGGACAGTGGAGCAATTGCAGAGATCACAGAGGCCTACGTCAACGGCAAGGCGCTGGAAGTCACCATCGCCATCACGAAGGTCGTTCTTCGCGCACTCGAAGCAGACTTCAGGGCAGATCCGGCCGGCAGTATTCTGGCCAGATACGCCGGTCGAGCCGCGGCTTCAGCGCTTGTCGGAAACTGGCTGGTTTGGTTGCGCGTAGGAATGACCGCGCTGACTGGCGTGGACATCGTCGCTGCACTCGGTGCATACGCAACTTCGAACGCGAGTGATACGTTCACTGTGACGTTCAATGAGGACGTGACGCCATCGCCGACGAAGGCAGTCACGGCACCTCCTACGACACCACCAACAGAGCCCCCCACTCAACCGCCGACGTCTCCTCCAACGCCTGCCCCTTTGATCTATACGGTCGACTCAACGATCGGCTGGCAAGACACAGGGATCTATCTCGACGGCCAGACCTTCTCAATCTCATACATCGGCGGATCTTGGACCGTCGACTACACCAACTTCTCCTACGTCGGGCCAGGCGGCTACAGCCAGGAGGAGGATCAGCAGATATACCAGGGATGCAAGATTGCCGAGGGAGTGTATGCGACGCTCGTTGGCCGTATAGGCGAAGGCCCAATCTTTGTTATCGGAACAGGGGGCAGTTTTACGATTGACGCCGTCGGATACCTGCAGCTGAGCATCAACGACAACGAAGGGTGCCTTGGCGACAATGATGGCTCTATCGAGGTCAGCATTAACGGAGGAGTCCCAGTCTTTTAGGGTCTTCATAACTGACAAGGCGGAAGCGCGTGAGCTGAGCCGAGACTTAGTAACCCCACCAAGCTATCTCCGACTCACCCGCCGTGTTGAAGGCTGAGACTCCACATGGACAGAGGCAGACCCCCTCGAACTGCCACTCCCGGCTGTTCGCCGGCACCTGGCCCACCTGCTGGAATCCGCACTCGGGATAGTCCGCGGAATCAGAGTAAATGTAGAAGCCGTCCTCATTGTCCGAGTTGTCGGTCCAGTACAGGGTTCCCGCCGCCGTTCCTGCTCCTGAGGGTGCTGATGGCGGCAGAGCGGGCGCGCAGCCAGCCCCCTCCGGATAGTCTTCCTCCGTCTCCTCACGCGTGGAGGTGAAGGACTCATTGTTCCATACGAAGAACGTCTTCGTTCGAAGTACGCACACCCCGCCACTGGGCGTCAGCCAGTTCACCAAGTCTTCGGTCACAAGCTCGGATCCTGACCACGTTAGGTTTCCGTTCGGTACGTTCTCGACACGAAGCACAGTGGAGCCGCCTTGAGGCGTGTAAGAAAAGACCAACGCGCTCAGGAACAGATCGTTCGCACCCCAGTACATGACGCAAAGAGTAGCCTCATCCAGTCCATCGCCCGTAAGGTCTCCTTGCCAAAGAGTGGCTATGGGACCGGAAACAGCACCGACATCGTGCGCCTCCACGTGATCCTGGAACAAGAAGTCCTCTTGTGCCGAGACGTCGAAGGTGACCAACCCATCGGACTTGCTAAACCGAACAGCGAGCTGTTCTGAGGAGCCATCGTGATTGAGGTCACCCTCCTGCTCAACTTCACCCTCACGGAGATCGTCCCCGTCGGTGGCGCACAGGGGCCCTGGGGGTGCCAGGCCTGATGACGGGCCGGACGGGTCGTCAGGTTTCTCACAGGGCCCCTCAACTTCGACAGGCAAGGCTAGTCCAACTGGAGCGAAGGAGAAGTGCCTCACCTTAACCGCAATTGGGTCTTTGACACTGTCAATGATTGCTCGATCAAGGAGGACAGAGCCGACTGTCTCCGAAGCAGCGACCACAATGCCGCCCCCGATCAGCAAGAAGACAACCCCGACGTACACACCGGTAATATTTGCCAGTTGATCTGGCTCGACGCACCACTCGGAGTCAAGAACTGTAAAGCTCAAGAGAATGGGAAGATCAAGGGATAGTTGAACCGCATCCACGCCAAGTTGGATCGCGGATATCGCTTCGAGGACGATCTTTAGCACCCTCACAGGTCCGGGTTGAAGAATTGGACCAACGGCAGCGTTCCCTGTCATGAGATTTGCGGCAAGGGGAGGCGACTGGAGGCTTTGGTACGTTGTCGATACGACTGTCGGTGCGTATCGTTCCTGTGAATCAGCGATTGCCAGAACAATCGCGTCTCCATCGGTGGCGAAGTGCACTGTCGCGCCCTCGATCGGACCCGATGTCTCTCCGTTGACAGCTTGAACGATAAGTTGCTCCTGGCTCTGGGGGTCCTCAATCAGGAGTTCTCCTCTTTGGTCAGTCAGTCCTGACGCGGACCTAAGGGCCGTGTTGTCCTCAAGTTGCTCGGTGATGACTGCATCGTCGTCTCGCCCGACTCCAAAATCCACACCGTCGTCGGAACACGCGGCAATCAAGAGAATGGACCAAAGCAGGCAGAACACAACAGGGTGTTTCACACTTGGGTACCCCCGTTTGGAATGCCTGTGATTATACATGAGGACCACCAACCCTCGACTCGTCACTCCGATATTTGACCGCGCGGCGGTGGACACTGGACTTCCGTTAGACCGCCTCCCCCCATAGTTCGTCTCGAACCGCTTTAAGCGGGAGACGAACATGTTCGATCCAGACGAAATCGACGCCCCGGACATCTTCGGCGACCTCGGCCGCGACGCCATGAAGGTCGTAGGGCCGCTGGCGCTGCTGCTGTTCGCGCCGATTCTCCTGCTCATCGCCGCCTTCGGCGGACTGCCGGATGCCATCGAGACGAGTGCCGCGCCAGCTGCTGCGGCGGAGATCCCGCCCGAACATCTCGCCGTCATGCAGCAAGTCAGCAACCAGACCGGTATCCCCTGGCAGATTCTCGCCGCCATCTCAAAGGTTGAGAGTGGCTTCGGCGCTAACATGGGCCCGAGCTCGGCCGGCGCGGTTGGCTACTGCCAGTTCATGCCGGGCACCTGGGCGGCCTACGGCGTCGACGGGGACGGCGACGGCATCGCCGACCCCTACAACTTCCGCGACTGCATTCCCGCGATGGCCGGCTACCTCATGGCGAACGGCGCGCCCGCCGATATGCATCGCGCGCTCTACGCGTACAACCATCTGTGGTCCTACGTCGAGACCGTGCTGGCCATCGCCGCGGGCTACGGCTATCTCGATCCGGCCAGCATCCCAGCCCAGGCGGTCGAGCTCGCCCGCTCAAAGATCGGCTTGCCCTACGTCTGGGGCGCCGAAGGTCCCGATACGTTCGATTGCAGCGGCCTCGTGCTCTGGGTCTACGGCCAACTCGGTGTGCAGGTACCACGGACGGCCCAGCAACAGTTCGACTGGGCAACGCCGATCGACCGGTCGCAACTCCAGCCCGGCGACCTGACCTTCTACGAGAACACGTACCCGTCGGAGGAGCGGATCACTCACGTCGGCATCTACGCCGGCAATGGCACCGTGATCATGGCGACGACGACCGGCGACTACGTACGCGAGGTGTCGATGTCCGATTCTTACTGGAGCGAACACTTCGCTGGCGCCGGTAGGCCACCGTATGGAGCGACGCCCGCATGATCGGCGGCCGAGGCCCGATGGTCGCCCTGATCGGAATGGCTGGCCTGCTCCTTGTTCTCGCCCTCGTCAGTGGCTGGCGCGGCGCAAACCGACTAACGAGCCGCAGTGATGACACCCAGGCCGTCGAAGAAGCAGCGGCCACTTTCGTCGAGGCTTACGGCACCTTCGACTTCCGCGACCCCGAGGCATATCAACAGCACCTCCTCGGGCTCACGACCGGCTCGGTGCGCTCGGCGGTGCTGGTAGCCGACATCGATCCAGCCGCAGTCGGCCAGCAACGCACGACATCGGCGAGTGTCTCGTCCGTCGAAGTCACCGCACTCTCCGATCACGAAGCGACCGCATCAGTCATGTCCGAGCAGACCCGCCGCACCGTTGACGCGGCATCCGGCGCGCTTACCGACGAACGAGTCGTGCAGCTCGCCGACTGTCGCCTCCTAAAGGAAGCGGGCCGCTGGTTCGTCGCTGAGTTCCACTTCCGATCAGAGATGCCGCAGACCGGCGCAACAGACCCCTAGAGCGAGGCGAACATGGACCAGATCAACACCCTCTTCAACAACCTGATCGACATCGGCACCGGCGTCGGAGTGGCCGTCTCCGCCTTCTTCGTGATGTGGGGCGCCTTCCTCTACATGTCCGCGGCCGGCAGCCCCCACCAGATGGAGCGCGGCAAGGCCGCGATCGTCAATGCCCTCGTTGGCCTCGCCATCGTCCTTATGGCCCGAGTCATCGCCGGTATGATTCAGAGCTCGTTGGGGGGCGGCACGGCGGGTGGCGGCACGTGACGTTGATTGGCCGATCGACCAGACAGTTGACAATTACTCAAGCGTTCGACACGATACGGCGTAACTCGAAAACTCCTTGAATTCGTTCGTCCGAAATGAACTGGTCGGGCGACAAGGACAGCGAGGAACACACCGACACCAGATCGCTCCAGAGCAGGGTGTCGGAGAGGGGGCTGCCAAATGACACAGGAACCGCAACAGGACACACCTCAGGTAAGTACTAACAGGTTCTGCACCAATTGTGGAAGCTCGATCCTCGCCGACGCCTTGTTCTGCGCGTCGTGCGGCACTCCCCTTGGTGATACAACGCGCCCCCATGTGAGCCAGCCTCCTATCGCGCCTGCCGCTCCAGTCGTTAGTCCAGCCCAGCAACCGACAATTCAACAGCACGCGATGGTAGCACCTGGAAACGTAGGGCTGTCGGACATCATTACGGCTATGGGATTCATCGGTGTGCTGCTGGTCTTCTTCGCGGTACCATTCGGCAAGGATGCATTTGGTCAGGATGTGTCGACAATAGATGAATTGGGCAGGGTCAGTGACTACACCGACGCCACCGGAGCCGCCGCCCTCATATACGCGCTATGGGCGGTGCCAGTCTTGGCGGGTGTTGGGCTCGCAGTACAACTCCTCGCGCTCACGAATGGCAAGCGTGTCCACAGCACCTGGCGCTCGTGTGCGTGGTGCGGCGCTCTGATCGTCGTGGCCCTCTTCGCCAGTTCCGCAGGTTATGCCGCGTTGGTCAGTAAAGTTCAGGATGCGCTATCGGCGGAAGGTTTGTTCGACACCGGCAGCGGGCCTTCGTCAACAGAAGTGTTCTTCTGGCCGATAACGGGCATCGGCAACGACGCACAAGGATACACGATGATGACTGCCTGCGCTGTTGCCGCGACAGTCTCGGCCTTTGTTGGCGGATCGAGTCGAGCAAGTTCGTAGGGCTCCGGGGAGCTGCTCGAGCTGGGTTCTCGATGCACAACGATGCTCTCTTCTTGAAGTGCGAGCTAGCATCAACAGTCCGAGACCTGGCGCGCAGTCGCCAGTGCAGCAAGCCGGGAAAGACAGTAGCCGCCATCACTCTGAGCTAGGTTTGTTCTTCCTGATGGAGAAGCCCAGATGAAAACAGCCCTCGCTTGGTGTCGCACGCTCGAACCATTGGACTATTTCTAGACCCATGCGGTGCACATTCCCTTGAGGAATGAACCGACATGAGATACCCACACACCTGAACGTCGAAGACAAGGCCTTCGCCGGCCTCACCATGCGTCAGTTGATGACGGCGGCCGTTGGTCTCGGCCTGGCATACGGTGTCGCGAGCGAGTTGCCGCTTCCAATGCCAATGCGCCTCGCGGCGGCTGGGGTGGTGATGATTGCGGTGGCCGTGATGGCGATCTGGCGCCCGGCAGGGAGGCCGATGGAGGATTGGGCGTTCGTGCTGCTGCGCTACTGGGCGGTCCCGCGGGTCGCGGTCTGGCGACCGAGGGAGGCAATCCTGAGACTCGATGAGGAGCAGACCACGTATGAGGTTGTGGTCGCGGATCCCGGGACCGCCGACGACGAAACGGAGGAAATGAATGAGACCTAACGGAGCGAAAGCGCTCGCCGGCGTGCAGGAGCTGCTGCCGCTGGACGATATCGTCGACGGCGTAGTCTGCCTTCGCGGCAGAGACTATCGGGCGGTCCTAGAGGCAGGAAGTGTCAACTTCGCGCTCAAGTCGGAGAACGAGCAGGAAGGAATCATGGCTGGCTACCGCGCATTCTTAAACTCGCTTAGCTATCCGATTCAGGTCGTCGCCCGGATCCTGCCGACCGATGTGGAGGGTTATCTCGCCGGGCTCCGAGAGCGCTTAGGCGGTCGCGGTGGCGAGACTCTGCACCGGCTGGCTTTGGACCACGAGACGTTCGTGCGCCGGTTGGCACGTGAGAGGACACTGCTGGAGCGACGATTCTTCGTTGTGGTCCCGGCCGGGCTTGAGGGCACGTTCGAGCGGAAGGCGATGCGCTGGCCCTGGCAAGTGGCATCGGGCAACGCTCGCCACACCCTCGAAGCGGCGACACGGCAACTCAACTTCCGCTGCTACGAAATGATCCAGGCGATGGCGTCGTTCGGGGTTACTACACGACGGCTCGGCAGCCGCGAGCTCGTCGGCCTCTGGAACGACTTCCTTCGCTCCGAGCTTGCGTCGGCTGCCCTGGTTGTGCGTCAGCAACCTGTTGTGACGGCGAAGGCGCGCGAGGAGGCAAGGTCCTATGCGTGAACTGCTTCAGCGAAACGCCCACCGAAACGGAACGAGCCCGTCCCGCTCGGATCGGCTCTTCGGTCGCGGCACGCGGTCTATCGTCGACGCGATCTCGCCGGGATCCATCGAAGCCAGCCGCTCGCATATTGTTGTCGACGGTGAGTACGTGCGGATTCTGTCTCTGGCCGAGTATCCACGCTACGTGCACCCTAACTGGCTCGGTCGCCTGATCGACTTCGATGCGCCGCTGGACGTCAGTCTGCACCTGGAACCGCTTGACTCAGCGGCCGCCATCCGGCAATTGACCCACAAACTGGTCGAACTCCAGTCCTCACGCATGCTGGATGCACGAAGCGGCAAGATCGCCAGCGCCGAGCGCGAGGTGGCTTACGAGGACGTCGACCGCCTGCGCGACTCGTTGCAGCGCGGCGAGGAGCGCGTCTTCTCGTCGAGTCTCTACCTCTGCCTGCGCGCGCCCAACGCTGCGGCGCTGGACGAGCTGACTCGTCGCGTCGAGGCGGCGCTTAGCGGGATGCTCGCCTCCTCGCGGCCGGCGCTCTACGAGATGCTGCCCGGCCTCCTCTCCTGCCTGCCCGCCGGCCAGGACCACCTCGGCCGCTGCCGCAACCTCGACACGACCAGCGCCGCGACAATGATTCCGTTCACGTCCAGCCACCTCTCGATGGAGCGCGGCATCCTCTACGGCATCAACGTCCACAACAACTCGCTGGTCATCTTCGACCCCTTCAGCCGCGACCTGGAGAACACCAACAAGGTCGTCTTCGCGAAGAGCGGCGCCGGCAAGTCCTACGCCTGCAAGGTCGAGGCGCTGCGGGCGCTGATGCTCGGCGTCGAGTACTACGTGATCGACCCCGAGGACGAGTACCGGCGCGTCTGCGAGGCCGTCGGCGGCCAGTACATCCGCCTGTCCGGGACGTCGCCGCACCACATTAACCCCTTCGACCTACCGGCTGCCAGCAAGGACGATGGCGAGGCGACCGATCCGCTTGCCGAGCGGCTGCTCTCGCTGCAGGGCCTGCTCGGGCTGATGCTCTCCGACCGCGGCTCGACTCTCGACCAGCGAGAGAAGGGCGCGCTCGACGCGGCGCTCCTCGAGACCTACCGGCGCGCCGGCATCACCCGTGATCCGCGGACTCACACTCGCCCGGCGCCGGTCCTGCGCGACCTTCACGTCGTCCTCCGCGAGCAGGGCGACCCGTACAACCTCGCCGACCGCCTCGAACGCTACGTCGACGGCAGCCTCGGCAAGGTCTTCTCGTCCCCGACCAGCGTCGACCTCGACCGACCGTTCGTCGTCTTCAACGTGCGCGACCTCGACCCCGACCTGAGGCCGATCGGCATCTATCTGATCGCCGACTACATCTGGGGCCAGGTGCGCCGCAATCGCCGGCCGCGGATGCTCCTGATCGACGAGGCGTGGGCGCTGATGCAGCACGAGGAGGGCGCGCGGTTCCTCTCGTCGATGGCCCGCCGCGCCCGCAAGTACTACCTCGGCCTGACCACCGTGACGCAGGACGTCGAAGACTTCCTGGCGACGCCAGAGGGCCACACTGTCCTGGCCAACAGCTCCGTCCAGATCCTCATGCGACAGGACAGCTCGACGATCGATGTCGTCTCCCAGACCTTCCGTCTCAGTTCCGGCGAGCGCGAGTTCCTCCTCGCCTGTCAGAAGGGCGAGGCGCTCTTCTTCGCCCGCGGCAACCACATAGCCCTCCGCGTCGAGGCCAGCCCGATGGAGCACGCGCTGGCGACGACGGACCCGGCCGAGTTGACTGGAAATGCGAAACATCTAGTGCAGAACACGACATCCTAGATCCCTCGCCGTCACTTCGATATTCGTTGGGGATTCCCTGAGACTGCCGATCACGAAGCCTTCGATCGTGTCGCGAGTTGGATAATGGAGGCGTGTCAAACCACGGACCCCACGATCCAGCCGCCGGAACTGTGAGGAGTGGCGAATCCTCAGCAACCCAGTTCGCTTTGGACAGCAAGGCTGAGGCCGCTATTAGGGAAGCGGCGAAGGAAGCGCTCCGGGCTTCGTTCGCGGCACTCACCAAAGAACACGTGTTGCCTCGATCAGAGCATCGACCGTGGATCTGGATGGCGCGCGATTACTTCGGATACGCGGTCGAGGGTGAGAAAGGAGCCTTGTCAAAGGCTCTCGAGGCAGGGTTACCGGGTCGATTCAGCATTCGGGGCATCGACTCCGTTGATTACCCGTCGAGTTACGCCGCCGCCGTCCTTGAGGCTGCAGTGGCCGCCGCAACGCGGAACCACGAACCCTATGATGTCTCAAGTCCATCCGTGCAGCGGGCGATAGACGAGCTCGTTGACAAGGTACAGGCAACACCGCGCTCGACCGTCTTGAGGGTCGTCACGGACATCGACGTGGAGCACGAGCCAACTCGGGAAGGATACCAAGCCCCCCTCGGGGAAACGATAGAAGTTGCTGGTGTGCGCGTCATACGGGTTGAGAATCAGCCGGAGCGCTTTATCGAGCAGGAGATCCCCTCGGCTGGATATGAGGTGGATCGCTCACAGGTTGTGGTGTTCCCCGGTCCGGCGTCTCTACTCGTCAGTACCGTTGGGGCAGTTTCGGGCCATGGGCAGCGCGCAGAGGAAGCCCGTCGTAGGGTCGATCATCTTGTTTCGTCAGTGCGTCTCGCTACGGGCTCTACAGTTCACGCCGTAATCGATATCGAAGGTGATCCAGATCCGGTTCACTGGGTGAGTCCCACGATTACACCGCTACCATCGTGGGGTTTCCGTTTTCTACACAGGCCTGTGACCCTCACAGCAGGCCACGTGCCAGGGTTGTCCCGCCTCGTTTCGTTCCTGGGATCGTGGAACGCAAGCGATGATTGGATTCCGCTTCGTATAGCGCTCGGTCGCTTGAACCGATCCCTCGATGGTCGGACGCCGGGCATAGTAGACCAGGTTATCGACCTATCGATTGGACTGGAGGCCGCCCTGGCAGGAACCGAACGGACTGAAATTGGTCTGCGTCTCCGGACACGAGCCGCCGGCATTTTGGCTACCGAAGTCGATCCTCCAGATGCGATCTATCGCCACGTCAAGGTGTTATATGAACTACGATCGGCTTTCGTCCACGGCGGACGTCTCCAAGGAAGAGCGGTTGATAAAGCCATCAAGAGTGTCTCCGGAGATGGGGGAACGCCGGCGGAACAATACTTGGGCGCGCTTGACAGATGGCGCGACCTGCTACGCCGTGCCATCCTTGCGAGAATCGCATTGATGACAGCGGATGCGACGTGGCCGGCTCACAACGCACACAAGCAACACCTAGATGTGGACCAATTGTTGCTACGAGACAGAGATCGCGAGTCGTGGCGACGGCAGATCAGGGGATTCTGGGAGTGGCAGGGACTCCCGGAGGCTCATAACCTGCCATCTGCGCCGCGTCGCATGCTCCGAGATGTCTCCAGCCGGGTGAAGGCTGCAGACCGATAGCGTCTGAAACGCGCTGACCTACAACTTGGACGAATGGAGGGCCTTCTTGGACTCCTGCTAGACCTCCCCCCGCCATAGTCTGTCTCGAATCGCCTAGCTGCGGTTCAGAGACGAGCTATGGTCTACGACGTCGACAGCATCAAGCAGCGGAACGCGATCGCGGATGTCATCAGCGCACACGGTGTTGCGCTGCGCGAAAGTGGCACGCATCTCGTTGGCCATTGCCCCTTCCATAAGGACGAGCACCCAAGTTTCGCCGTCTATCCGGACACCCGCAGCTTCTATTGTTTCGGCTGCAATGCCAATGGCGATGTCATCGACTTCGTCCGCCGCGCCGATAACCTCAGCTTCCGTGACGCCCTGGACCGCCTCAGCAACGGTCAACCAACGCGGGCGTCCAGTCCGCCCCGGCCCGAGCCACTCTCACTGGACGACCGGATGATTCTGACGGCGGCTACAGCCGTCTATCACGAAACGCTGCTCCGCTCACCACAGGCGCTTAAGTACCTGAAGGACAGAGGCATCGGCCAATCGGTCGTCCGTCGCTGCCGTCTCGGCTACAGCGACGGACGCTTCCTCCGGCCGTACCTACAGCGCCACCGCCTCAGCATCAAACGGGCAACCGAGATGGGCCTCTTCTGGCCGAAGGGCGCCCGCGCCGAGACCATGGCCGGCCGCCTCGTGGTCTCCGAGCTGCGGAGTGGTCAGACCATCTGGATGTTAGGCCGCGTCCTCGACGAGGAGCGGCAGCCGAAGTATCGCGGCCTCTCGCTCCCAAAGCCGATCCTCGGCTACGAGCGTGTTCGTGGACGACCTCGCGTCTTCGTAACCGAAGGCGCGTTCGATTGGCTGACGGGAGTGGCCTGGGGACTGCCGATGTGCGCGCTCCTAGGCACGCAAGTCCGCGCCGAGCGCCTCGCATTTCTGCAGCGAGCCAAACGCGTCCTGATTGTCTTCGACAGCGACACGCCCGGCCGTGAGGCAGCTGCCTCACTTCGGCAGGCGCTCGGCTCAAGGGCGCGGGTCGTCGCGCTTCCCGAGGGCATCAAGGACCTGAGCGAACTCGGTACCCTTCCTCGCGGCCGCGCGACATTCTTTCGTCTGGTAGGCGCGGCCGACCGTGCAGGTGATGACGGCGATGAGGCTTAAGACCACGCCGGTGCTGCTGGAAGTCATCCCGTCGCGATGGGACGACGAGCCTATAGCCCGAGCCAAGTCGGCGCTTCTTGGCCTCACGTCGCTCGGCGGCTGGATATCGCTGGAGTTCGCGGCTACGGATGCTGCGTTGCGGTTCTACGTCCGCGCCTCCTCGGGGCAGCTCGGAGACAGGGTGCAGGCTCAGTTGGGGGCCGCCTACCCACAGGCCATCGTCCGGCACGTTTCGATCCAGAACTATCCTGAATTGGATCCCATCTTCGCGAGCACGACCGAGCAGGTTGCCAGCGCAGCGCTCAGTCTTGAGCGGAACCCGAGCCTTCCCTTGAAGTCGGACTGGCGCCACGAGCGAGACCCGCTATCTAGTCCCCTGGCCGCGGCGGCAACTCTGAGCCCCGGCGAGCGTGTCGTCTCGCAGATCATCCTTTCGGGCGCACCCGTCGCGTGGGGGGACCGGCTGCGTTCTAGACTCCTGGTGTCCGATGACAAGTCGCGGCGAACGCGAGACGTGAGCCCCGTTCAGGAGGTTATGCCTTTCCTGGCGCTCTTCGGGATCGGGGCGATCGGCCTGCAGGCCTACGACTGGTACCAGGGAGGGGAGATCGCCTATCTCGCCGGTGCCGGGGCAGCCGTTGCGGTCGGACTCCCGGTCGCTGCACTTGTTGCGAGTCGATTCATGTTCAACGGTGCCGTCGACGCGCGGATCATCGAAGAGAAGCTGGCCCACCCTGCTTTCTCGGCGCAGCTGACGATCACCGCACTCGGCCCAGCCGACTCTTCTCCGATCCGCCTCCGGTCGCTGGTGGGCTGCGTTGCGGGGGCGTACCGAGCCTTCGATCATCCCTCCGGCCAAAGCCTTCGGCCGAGGTCAAACCGCTGGCCGACCAAGAGCGGATCGGACGTCCTCAACGCGGCTGAACTGGCGGGCCTCTGGCATCTTCCTTGCGACGACGATGCGGGACCGATCGAGCGCGCAAGTTCCCGGCGCGCCCTGCCTCAGGCGGAAGACGTGTCGCGCGGCTGTCGCGTCGGCATGTCCGCCCATCAGGCGACGGCCACGCCGGTACACATGCCGCTCTCGCTCCTCACACGGAACCAGTTGATCGTCGCCAAGACGCGCCGCGGCAAGTCAACGCTCCTGCTACACGTCGCCTCGCATCTCATGGAGCGAATGGCCTCGGGTCATGAGCGCATGCTGCTTGTCGTCGTCGATCCACACCAGGACCTGGCGGAAGCGGTCCTGAGCCAGGTTCCTCCGGAGATCGAGGATCGCGTCACGTACCTGGATGCCGCCAATCGAGAACTGCCTCCGGGCCTCAACCTGCTCGACGTCGCCCTCTTCCCCAACCGCGACCGCACGTCCGAGAACGTGATCACGATGATGCATCGTCTCTGGCCGGACAATTGGGGCCCGCGCATGGAGGGCGCGCTGCGGGCTTGCCTCTCCTGCCTTCACGAGGCCAACTCGGCTCGCGACCGCGACAAGCAGTACACCTTGCTCGACGTAGTACCGATGTTGACGAGCGTCGACTTCAAGGACGAGGTGCTGACGCAGGTCCCCGACCGGGCGCTTTGGGTCTGGTGGCGAGACAACTACGACAAGATCAACCGCACGTTTCAGCAGCAGACGGCTAACCCCGTCACCACCAAGATCGGCCGCTTCATGATCACTGAAGCTTCCCGCCTCATCCTCGGACAAGCGCGATCGACGCTCGACCTCCGCGCCGCGATACACGATGGCGGCGTCCTCGTCGTCAACTCTTCCGTCGGCGCGCTCGGTGAAGGCGCCGCAGCGCTGATCGGAGCGACGTTGCTCAACCTCGTCGGCCTCCTGGCTGAGGAGCAGGTGTCGGTTCCGCCGGCAGAGCGTTGCCGCCTCGTCGTCCTGGTCGACGAATCGAGCACGCTGGGCGCGACCGACTACGGCCAGATGCTTAGCGAGCTCGGCAAGTACGGCGCGAGCTTCGTTCTGGTGACTCAGTCGCTGGCCAAGCTTGACTCCATTGACCGCGCCCTCAAGTCGACGATCTTCTCGAACATCGACGGCCTGACTGTCTTCCAGGTGAGCGCCGAGGACGCGCGTTACCTGGTACCAGAACTCGGCGGCGACCTCGAAATCTCGGACCTTACGGACCTCAGCGACTTCGAGTGCTATGCCCGCTGGTCTGCGGGTGGTCGCCACCTTCCAGTCTCGTCACTGCGGATCGACCCCCCTCCCTCTATGAACCGCGAGAGGGCGCGCGCGATTGCCGTGCGATCGGCCGAACGTATCGGACGGCCTCGCGAACAAGTCTGGGCGGAAATCGAGCAAACACTGGCAGCACGGGTCCCTCCCACTCCTCCGAGAGTGAAGCTCGAGGAACAGGTAACCGAGAGTGCCCAGGGAACACAAGCTGCCGCCGAATCGCTGCCGACCGCGCAGACGGATCCGAAACCGCCCGCTCGCAATGACAATCGCAACCGCAAGGGGGCGACATGAACAACGCGACCGGTCGGGATTTGGTACAGCAGACTGTCGGCTGGCTTGCCAGACTCCCGCTCCTGTGCAGCTACGACTTGTCGAAGCTTCTGAGAGTCAGCGAGCCGCGAGTCCACTGGATACTCTCTGAGCTAGAAGGGCTGGGCTGGTGTGAATGGGTCACCACGACCTCGCCTGAAGTGGACGAGCGTCGACTCTTCGTCCTGTCGGAAGCCGCCCAGAGTCGCCTGGCCGAGTTGCAGCCAACTCATATATTGCCGATCGGCCGTCGCGAGACTCTGGCGCGCCTGCCAAGACTGGAGACCGCAGTTGGTGTGAACCGATTTCTGGCGGAGTTCGTGGCGGCAGTCACAGACGACGTCGAGGTGGACTTAGCGGACGCGCGGACGCTTCCTTGGACAGGCTCTCGTACCAACGGTTGTTCGCCTTCGGATCTCGAAGGATACGTGTACCTCACATGGGGAGTATGGTCCGCCCCTGCTTTCATCGCCTGGGATCGAGCCGCAGCGCCGCAGGCACACCGCCGGCAACGCGTCGCGGGCTGGTACACCTATGCTCTCTCCCGCCGATGGGACACAATGCCCATCTTCGTTATCTGTCCGGGTGAGCGGGAGGCCGACCAGTGGGCGCAGGCGGTCATCGACAGTGCAGACCGTCGAAGGTGCCCGCCCCTGACTCTCTTTCTGGCGACGGCTCCCGCTGCACACGCCGATCCAACGGGTGAGATCTGGCGAAAGCCTCAGGGTCGGGCTGAAGCATCCTTCTTCAACCTCCTTACGAAGGTGCCGCCGGAGAAGTCCCCTATCCAACCGGCTCGGCTTCCTGCGATTGATTTCGACAAGATGCCCGTCGGTCGAGAGCCCCTCCGCAAGTGGTCCGCCAGAGTGGCGGAACATCCCGACGGGGTCTCCGGTTCGGAACGAATCGCCATGCTCTCCCTCGCGACGGGCGCACTTCAGAAGAAGGCGCTCGAATGGATAAGTCATCACACTCTGCTCAATTCAACTGACCTATCGGTGCTGATGAATGTCCCAGATCGGCTCGCTGAAAAGCTGCTTTCCGGTGTCGAAGCTCATCAGCTCTGTCAGCGGCTGTACAAGCCAGATGCCGAGGAGACAGAAGCGCCTCGGTACCTCCTAACAAGCCTCGGCCTTCGTCTGCTCGCTGCCCGGGACGGCGTCCCGCCCCGCCGCTACGTCCGATACGGCGTCATCGCTGCGCCGGATCACGGAGGGGTAAGCCAGCGATTGGATACCCTCGTGTCTCAGTTCGAGCACACTGTCGGCACCAACTCCTTCTTTGTGCGCCTCGCGCGTGACCTTCGAATCCAGGGCGGCATGCTTCTGCGCTGGCTGAACGCCGCGGAGTCCACGCAGCGGTTCGCGTACAGAGGGGAGCGGCGCTGGCTACGTCCGGACGGCTACGCCGAATTCACATTTGGTGGGAGAGTCCATCGCTTCTTTCTAGAGTGGGATCGTGGAACGACTCGCCACTCCGCGCGTTTAGAAGAAAAGTTCAAGAACTACGCGCACTACTTCACGGTTACGGAGGCAAACGATCACCCTGACCTGCTTGTCGTGACGGTATCTACGCACCGCGAACATGCCATCTGGGCCAGCCTCAAGCGCGCCTTCGGCGCACAACCGCCCGCGAACGTTCTCACAAGCGTAACCTCGCTCATCACGGGAGTCGGTCCGCTGTGGCCTGTCTGGCGCGGCAACAGCGACGAGGGCCGTCGAACATGGCAGTAGACCGAGAACACCAGCTCCAGCTCGGGATCGACGACCGAAGCCCACCTTCCAGAGACCCGGTGCGGAAACAGGATAGCCCCCGCAGCACCCCCCGCAGTGCGCAAGATGCACGCGGGACGACTCGAGCCGGCCGCAAACCTGATGCCTTTTATCGAGTAGCCGTTGCTGCCGCTGTTCTGCAACTCGACAACAGAGCGTCTTTGGAATGTAGCGCCCTGGCCCAGCTCCCCGCGGTGGGGAAGCTCGCTGACGAGCGCTACCCAGGCAAGATCTGGCGAAGAGGCCTTTGCCTGCGAGACCTTATTAAAGAAGCGGTCGACGAGACGATCGACGCCGCCGACGGGCCCGACATGGAAAAGATCCGCTTCGTCCTGACGAGGGCGGTATCCGGCGATACCCTGAGCAGCATCGCGAAGGAGCTGGGGATCCGCCGAGAGTCGCTATCGCGACGGCTCTGGTCCCGGATTACCGGCCTCGTCTGGGAGCGGCTCAAGCCTCGCTTACTTACGCCTGAATCGTGATCTTTCGGCGATACTCCCGAAGCTGTTCTTATGCAGACGCTCCGCCCCGCACGATATGCAGATCCGGCCTCGGAAGCCTTCGGCCCAGCATATGCCTCTCCGATCTGTCCGTTCCCTCGGGTGACGCCGCCCTAGTGGCAGATCGTCTACCGGTCAGTCGCACTGCAATCCTGTCCACTGGACTGTACTGGCGATGCTGCACGGCCACGTAGCCGGCCGCCAAGTGCGAGTACCGACGAACCATCTCCAGGGTAGAGTGGCCCAGCAGTCTCTGTAGAGTCAGCAGGTCTCCGCCGTTGAGGAGATAGTGCGTTGCGAAGGTGTGTCGAAGCAGGTGCGCGTGAAGGCGCTTGACGCCTGATAGGGCGGCAGCTCGCTGGAGAACGCTCCTCGCTGCATCACTGGTGAAAGGCGCTCCATCCTGTGTCAGCAGTAGAGTACGAACGCTGGCAGACGCCGGCTCTGGGCGCAGATACGTCAGGTAACGCGTCAAGAGCTTCTGCACGGTTGCACCAAGGTGAACGGTTCGCTCACGCTGGCCCTTACCCATCACCCTCAGTGTTGCTCGCTCGACGTCGGCGTCGTCGACCTTAACGTTGCAGAGTTCGGAGAGGCGAAGGCCGGTATCAACAAGAGTTAAGACCAGCAGCGTGTTGCGGAGACCTGTTGCGCATTTCGGGTTATAGATGCTGATCACCTGCGCGACCTCCTCCTGCGTAAGAACTTCGGGTTCGCGAACAGGGACTCTAGGGAGACGCAGGCGGGCAAAGATGTTCGATGACGTGAAGCCCTCGGACTCCAGGAACGTTGCCCATGACTTCAGATTGCGGGCGTACTGCTGGACGTAGTCCGGCGAGATACGCGTGCCCGGCCGGATAACGTTCTCACGCTCGCGCTGGTAAACGATGAAGGCTCTCGCGTCTTCGAGGCTCAGCCGCGAGACCTGAAGAGTCCGCCCCTCGGCGACCAGCCAGTCGGTAAACTGGCGGAGGTTGCGGTCCGTTAGGGTTACATAGGCGCTCGAGTAGTTCTGAGCACGGTTGTACGTCCGGTATTCGTCAATCGCCTGGTCGACCAAGATCGAACGCATCGCCTGTCTGGCAGCCATCGTAGCAGCCACTCCTTTCGAGGTGGGAGCCGCGTGACGCCTGTGCCCCGCGTGACGGGCGTGGCCCAGGCGTATCCCCGCCGTGCCCGTCCCGTGCCCTATCGGTGACCGGGACGTGAGCACGAAGCAGAGGGTCGTCAGCTTCCCTGGGACGGCCTTCTGCTTTTCAAGCAGAGGAGCGCTGCAGATAGGGAAAAGGAGCGTTTGGAGCGGGAGACGGGGCTCGAACCCGCGACCCTCTGCTTGGGAAGCAGATGCTCTACCACTGAGCTACTCCCGCTCGCGCACTCGATTGTAGCACCGCGTACACGCAGTCAGCGTATGATTCAGACAGGAGGGACCCATGACCACTGTCCACAACTGGAACCAGCAGATCATCGACGAGTTCCGCGCGAACAAGGGCATCGTCGGTGGGCCGTTCACCGGCGCCACGATGCTCCTGCTGCATCACAAGGGAGCGAAGTCCAGCACCGAGCGAGTCAACCCGCTCGTCTACTATCAGGAGGAAGGCAGCGAGGTCATGTACGTCTTCGGCTCGAAGGGCGGCGCGCCGGAGAACCCGGACTGGTACTACAACCTGAAGGCCAACCCCGACGTCACACTCGAAGTCGGCACCGAGACTTTCGACGCCACCGCCGAAGTCATCACCGGTCCTGAGCGAGACCGCATCTACGAAGCCAACGCCAAGCTCCGCTCAGCATTCGCTCAGTACCAGGCGAACACGAAACGCAAGATTCCGGTGATCGCGCTACGGCGTAAGTAGAGACCGGATATCCGTGAGGCTGGAAGGACCGTTCAGCTACAAGATTTCGATCGTCCCCGAAGGCCGCGGTTCGTTCACAGTTGCCGATCACCAGGGAGTGTCGAAGTTTGGCCCACCATTAACTTCGAAATTGCCGAAGCTGTACATCGTGACCGTGGAGGGCCAACATGCTCCTGTATACGTCGGTATCACCCGGCAAAGTATGAGAACCAGGCTGAGGTTTGGATGGACGGCCGATGGCAGCTCGGGATACCACGGATATCGTTGGCGCCGGAACTACAGCGAGGTCCTTCTCGACGTTTGGTGTGACCTAGGGTCCGATCATCCGGACCAGATGCTCGACATCGAGATCGTCGAGGCTGAGCTCGTATTCCTAATCAGACAAGTGTGCGGGCAGTGGCCGAGCGATCAAACGGAAATACACTTTCACGAGTCGGAGGAAAGACATCGGCGCTTGGCTACCCAGATACTAGGCCACTACCTCGCAGCACGAAACGGGTAAGCCCTAGCCCGTATAACAGCCGGGCAGCTTCTCCCGAAGCGTCTCCGCCAGGTTTGCGATTGGCACCCTGATCTGCGTCATCTCGTCCCGCTCGCGGATCGTTACCGCCTGGTCCTCCAGCGTGTCGAAGTCGATCGTCACGCATAGTGGCGTCCCGATCTCGTCCTGGCGCCGGTAGCGCCGCCCGATGGCCTGCGCGTCGTCGTACTGCGTCATGAAGTGCGTGCGCAGCATGTCCCACACCTTTCGCGCCGGCGGCACCAGCTGCTCGTTTCGTGATAGCGGCAGGATCGCCACCTTGATCGGCGCAATCTGCGGCGCGAGCCGGAGCACCGTCCGCTTATCGCTGCGCCCGTCTGGGCCTTTCACTTCTTCCTCCGCGTACGAGTCGATCATCGTCGTCAGGAAGCAGCGGTCGATTCCCATCGCCGGCTCGATCACGTACGGCACGATGTGTTTGTCGTTCTCCTGGTCGTAGTACTCGAGCTTCTTGCCCGATACTTTCGTGTGAGCCTGCAGGTCGAAGTCCGTTCGATTCGCGATACCCTCGATCTCCGAGAAGCCTCCGAACGGGAAGTCGTACTCGATGTCTACTGTCCGCTTCGAGTAGTGCGACAACTCCTCTTTCGAGTGCTCGCGGATCTGCAGGTTCTCCTTCCGCACGCCCAGGACATCCGTCCACCAGCGCATCCGGGCATCGATCCACTCGTCGTGCGCCTTCTCGTCCTCGCCCGGAATCACGAAGTACTCCATCTCCATCTGCTCGAACTCGCGGTCGCGGAAGATGAAGTTGCCCGGCGTGATCTCGTTGCGGAAGGAGCGCCCGATCTGCGCAATGCCGAACGGCAGCTTGCGACGCATTGTCGTCAGCACGTTGTCGAAGTTCACGAACATGCCCTGCGCCGTCTCCGGCCGCAGGTAGGCCACCGAGGCGTCGTCCTGCACCGGCCCGACGTACGTTTGGAACATCAGGTTGAACATCCGCGACTCGGTCAGCTCGCCGCCGCAGTCGGGACACTTGATGGTTGCTTGCCCGTCTGGGCCCTTGTCGTCCGGCAGCTTGCCCGCCTGGGTGAGGTCATCGGTGCGGAAGCGGTGCTTACAGCTCTTGCAGTCCACCATAGGGTCCGCGAACGTGCCCACGTGGCCGCTCGCCTCCCACACTCGCGGGTTCATGATGATCGACGTCTCGATGCCGACGACGTCGTCGCGCTCCTGCACCATGTACCGCCACCACGAGCGCTTGATGTTGTTCTTCATCTCGACGCCCAGCGGGCCGTAGTCCCAGAACCCGCCGATGCCCCCGTATATCTCGCTGCTCTGGAAGACGAACCCGCGCCGCTTCGAAAGCGACACGAACGTCTCCATGTTGGTCTTCGTGGTCATGCGCTCGATTCTACGGGTGACACCGCCTGAGGGTCGAGGGTCAGGAACACTAACCACTTGTAACCCTCGTGCGCGTTGCCCCCGCTGCGATCCAGTCATAGAATTGCCACGTGGACGACACCGACTACGGCATCGACATGAATGAAGTCGAGCGGGTCATCAACACCGCCGATGTGCTGATCATCCGCTTCGCGATCGTCGACAAGCGCCTCCTGATCGACGCCCGCACCAACGAGAAGGGTGACGGGCCGTTCATCGCCGTCGTGCCCAAGGCCAGTTCAGTCGAGGAGCGCTTCAAGGAGCTAAAGAAACTGCGCCCTCGCTTCCCGTTGCCGGAGAAAATCATGTCCTTCACCTGGCCCCGCCACATCGACACGTTCCGCGGCTCCGGCCTCCCCGAACGCATCGAGGCGCGGCTCGTCCAGCTTGGCGGCGAGGCGATGGCCGCCAACGTCCGCGATGCCATCAGCGCCCTGGCCGCTGAGGAGAAGTCCGAAGTCCTCTCCGCCATCCGGGGCGACGAGCGCTACCAGACTATCTGGCAGCGCCAATAGCAATTGCCTATTCTGCCTATTGACAGCCGGTGGGGGGGGCGAGTAATCTAGCGTCGCCAGCGACTCGCGATTCGATTGGGGGCAAGCGATGCGTGCATACCTAAGCGCAGGTCTACTGGGTGGCTCGGCCGCCTTATTCGCCGCCTGGCCGATAGACGACACGCCGGCGGGTCACAGCGAAGCAGCGACTCGACTTCCGGCCGCCCCGGCGCCTGATCTTGAGACGCCCACGACCGTAAACGAAATTCAATTAGCCGTTGGGCGCGACGTACCCGGGTTCGGCGGTTTTTGGGTTGATCCGGAGCAACCAGATCGACTAAAGATTTGGCTTACTGACGCCTCCGAGCAACTCGAACCGACTAAGGCTTCCCTCGCCCGGCTGATAGGCGATTATCCGGCGCTGGATCTTTCCAAAGTAGATGTCCTGACAGGCCGGTACGGCTTTTTGCAACTGGAAGAGTGGCATGAACTTATACTTCCAGTTGCCGCGGAGTATTCCGGCTGGACGTCATTAGATGTTCAGGAGAAGGCCAATCGCATCTGGATAGGAGTTATGGACGATGGCACGCAGGAGCAGATCGAGCGCCGTCTTACGCAGGTGGGTATTCCTCTTGATGCTGTCGAGTTCCGCCTCGAACCGAAGCCTGATCTGCGCTCATGCCCACCCAACCAAGACCCAGACGAGCTTACCGATTGTTACAGACCGGTTACGGGGGGATTCGAGATACAGGGGGAGACGGCATACGGGGCCCCGCTCGGCAGGTGTACCGTGGGTTTCCTGGCCAAACGGAATGGCATTCAAGGAATGGTCACTGCCTCGCACTGCACGGAGCATATCTTCAATCTAGATAACTGGCCAACCAGCTCAGAATTTCATCAGGATGAAATTGAAAACCGTGTAGGTGTCGAGGCTGTCGATCCGCCCCCGCAACCGTACATCGGCAATTGTCCGGGTTCATACGTATGCCGGTTTGCTGACGCCGCGTGGATTCAGCTTGATTCAGGCGTGGCAGCGAACCAGGGATGGATCGCCCGGCCGGAATACGGATCGCCAGAATGGAACTACAACCTGTTTCGCGTCAGTGGGGTAATCGGTTCCTATGTCGGTAAGGAGGTGTTCATGGTCGGAAAAAAGACGGGGTTGTCCCAGGGCTTTGTCGACCAGACGAACGTTGATATGCCGTACCCGACTCAATACTATCCCAATGCTTTGCTACTCGATCAGCACATTGCGGGTTTCTACGGTGACTACGGCGACAGTGGTGGCCCGGTATTCTCATTCACCGAGAATCCGACCGATCTGCTAAACATCTATCTCGTTGGAATCCACTGGGGCGGACCGGTGACGCCGGGCAGTGTCAGCTACTATAGTGACGTGCAATATGCGCAGTTTCAGAACTGGGACTTAGGACCACTCGACGTACTTCCACCACCCAGCGGCGGCGGCGGCAGGTGATCAGCGGTGCGAATCGCAGCGGGTGCTATCACAGGACTGGTCATGCTAGCACTAGTCTGGCTCGTGTCTTGCGGCACCTCGGCTGAGGACACCTCACCGACCTCGATGACAGATGCCATCGACCTTTTGGTGGAAGCGCCTCAACAGGCCAGAATTGGTGACCCAGTGATCCTTCGGTTAACCGTCGAGAGCAAATTGGGCACAACCGCAGAATTGAGAGGCGCCAATCCCGCGCAACGTTACTTCTTCACGATCGTGGACAGCGGAGAACAGGAGGTCTGGCGGTCACGTTTTGGTGAGCCCATCCTTCGAATCGAAGACATGTGGACAGTTGCGCCCGCACAGAAGGTTGTCTACGAAGAAACCTGGAACACGAAGGGAAACGACGGACGGCCAGTTCCGCCGGGCGTCTACTCTGTACGAGGATTTGTTGGGCTAACCGGGGGACCGGCAACCAGCGACCCGGTTGAAATCACTATCCGTCCCTCACAATGAGCCACCTCGATTACGTCAGCACCATCACCGGCCGCTGGGTCAGCCTTCGTCCCGCTGGCCACGAAGATTACCCAACCCTCTTCCGCTGGCGCTCAAGCACGGATGTAAACCTCCTGAACTACAGCCGGCGTGTCGCGAGCTACGAAGAGTTTGTCCTAGAAATCGAGCGTCTCATTCAGTCGTCCGTTCTCTTCATTGTGAAGGAGAACAAACTCGGCCGTCCAATCGGTTTTGTCCTCGGCTACCACCTGAACCAGTGGGATGGCTGGGCTTTCGTCGGTGCCTATGTTGAAGAACCATACCGTTATCGGGGTCACGGCGGGGAAGCGACTCTACTCGGTCTGGACTACGCTTTCCGTCACTTTCCGCTACGGATGATCTACACGGAGATATATGAGTTCGCGCAGCCGTTGCTGAGTCTCTGTCAGGCAACCGGGTTTGAACAGGTCGGGTATCAGCCCGAACACTTCTGGCACGAGGACCGCTACTGGGGTCTCTATCGCATGTGCCTTACGAGGGACGCCTGGACGAAGCATCGCGATCGATTCTCAGACGTCATCGATATTCAGGAGAGGTTCGCTCAAAGAGAGGCCGCGGGAGCGCGCAATGGAGAGAAGGCTTGAACAGGGCTCTCGCGACTCTTGACGACGTTACGCAGAGAGTGCGTGAGCTTCTCGCCGAGCTCCTTCAGGTTGACGTGTCCGAGATCGACGTCAATGACGCCATCGTCGAAGGTGACGACTCAGACAGTCTCGAACTAGACTCGCTTGACGCCCTCAAGTTCGCTTTGGTTCTGGCCGATGAATATGATCTGAGCGAACCATCTGACCTGGATATTCACAAGGCAAGAACGGTCGGAGACGTGGCGGCGGTTGTGCATACCCTAGCCAGCGGCCAGCCGCAATTCACCTAACCCGCCGCCCCTCGTAAAATCAACCTCGTGCCAGACCCACCCATCGACCTGCGCTCTGATACCGTCACCCTGCCCTCCCCGGAGATGCGCGCCGCCATCGCCAACGCCGAGCTTGGCGACGACGTCTTCGCCGGCGACCCCACCGTCAACCGCCTGCAGGACATGGCCGCCGAGATGCTCGGCAAGGAGGCTGCTCTGCTCGTCTCCAGCGGAACGCAGGGGAACCTGATTGCCCAGCTCACCCACTGCCCGCGCGGCGCAGAGGTCATCGTCGGCGAAGGCTCGCACATCATCGAGCACGAGGCCGGAGGCGCCTGGCTCGTGGGTGGCCTCGGGCTGCACACGGTGCCCATCGACTCGAAGGGCCGCCTTGACCTCGGCGCAGTCCGCCGCGCCATCCGCCCGGACGACCCGCACTATCCACGCACAGGCCTCGTCTGCGTCGAGAACACCCACAACCGCGCCGGCGGCACCGTCCAGAACGAAGAAGACGTTGCCGCCGTCCGCGATCTCGCCGACAAGCATAAGCTGCCCGTCCACATCGACGGCGCGCGCATCTTCAACGCCGCGGTGAAGCTCGGCGTCCCTGTGGCGAACCTGGCCGCTTACGGCGACTCGATCACCTTCTGCCTATCCAAGGGCCTCGGCTGCCCGATCGGCTCCGTACTCTGCGGCTCGCAGGACTTCATCAACGATGCCCGCCGCTATCGCAAAGTGCTCGGAGGCGGCATGCGCCAGGCTGGCATCATCGCTGCGGCCGGCATCTACGCGCTCGAGAACATGGTCGAACGCCTCGCCGACGACCACGAGAACGCCGCCTACGCTGCCGAAGAGCTCGCCGAGATGCCCGGCGTTGCGCTTTCGCCACCGCCGGAGACGAACCTCCTCTACTTCACCGTCGATGGCTGGAAGTCGCACAAGCTCGAACGGAAGCTCAACGACGCCGGCGTCCTCTGCTTCGATGAAGGCGGCCGCATCCGCTGGGTCACTCACTACGGCATCGAGCGCTCCCACATCGACGAAGCCCTCGATCGAACGCGTGCCGTCCTTAAAGCGGGCCCCTAGTGCGCATACTCTTGGCGCTCTTAGCGCCGGCGCTACTCGTCGCCGCCTGCACCTCCGAAGACTCACTGACATCGGCCGCCATCGTCGGCGAAATCCCCTGGACCGGCCCAGAAACCGCCGAGTACCGCGTCCTCGACAGCGACGATGACCCCGTCGGCACCCTCGAGTTGAGCATCGAAGAGGAACCCGCCGGCGCTTGGCGCTTCAGCCAGTCCTTCGACTTCCCCGGCCGCGGCTTCATGAATGAGGCGGAGGTCGTGGTTGATGGCTCCACGCTCCAGCCGGAGTCTTCCTCGTTCGAGATCGTCGGCCCCGACGGCAACTTCGACTGCACTGCGGAGTACACCACCGGCCGTGTCAACATGCACCGTATCGGCGAAGACGGCGAGCGGGACGACACCCTAACCATCCCCAACATTGCCTACGACAGCTGGGGCGACCTCTTCGTCTGGCGCACCATCGAGTTCGCCGATGGCTACGAGAAGGAATACACGGACGTTCTCGCCTGCACGCTATCGCGCCCGGATAAGATCGGCGTCTCCCTCAAAATCGAAGGGCGCGAAGAAATCACCGTCCCCGCCGGCATCTTCGAAGCGTGGCATCTCGAGATTGATTCCGGCGGCGAAACCCAGCACGCGTGGTACGCCACGGACGATGCTCACACGCTCGTCAAGTACGACAACGGCGAGTCCACGTTTGAACTGACTGGAGACGTTACTGCGTGCGGGGGGGGCGCATGTTGCGCTCCCCAAGGGATAATCTGTAGCCCTAACCCCTGATCGGATCCAGGTACTTCGGCCGCTTCTCTTCGAACGCTGTGATCACGTCCGCCTCTTTCAGCGTCAAGGCGATCTCGTCCCATCCGTTGAGCAGCGTCTCGCGCCGGAACTCGTGCGTCTCCGGGTCGTTGTGAATCACGAACTTCTCCCGGAAACCGGCCCCGTCCGTGACCTCGCACTTCTCGAGGTCAACCGTCACGTCTCCCAGCGAGCCTTCCTTCGCCGCGCGCATCAGCTGCTGCACCTTGTCCTCGGGGAGGTGCACCGGCACCACGCCGACCTCGAAACAGTTCTTGTGGAAGATGTCCGCAAAACTGCTCCCGATAATTGCCCGGATCCCGTACTGCGCGATCGCCCAGACCGCGTGTTCGCGGGAAGAGCCGGTGCCAAAGTTCCGCCCCACGATCATCACCTTCGCGTTTTCATAGCCCGGCTGGTTCAGCACGAACGAAGGGTCCGGCTTATCGTCGGCCGTGTAGCGCAGGTCGTTGAACAACACCTCGCCCCAGCCCGTCCTCTCGATCCGCTTCAGGAACCGAGCAGGGACAATCGAGTCGGTATCGACGTTCTGTCGGTCGATGGGAACCGCGCGGCCGGTCACCTTCTTGATCGGTTCCATTACTCACCCTCCCATTCACGAATGTCCACGAAGTGTCCCGCGATTGCCGCCGCTGCCGCCATCTGCGGCGACACCAGGTGCGTCCGCCCGCCCTTGCCCTGCCGCCCTTCAAAGTTGCGGTTGGATGTCGATGCGCAGCGCTCCTGCGGTTGCAAAATGTCCGGGTTCATTCCAAGACACATCGAGCACCCCGCCTCGCGCCAGTCGAACCCTGCCTCGATGAAGACCTTGTCCAGTCCCTCGGCCTCGGCGTCATGCATCACCTGCATCGAACCCGGAACGACCATCGCATACACGTCCGGGTGCACCTTCTTGCCTTTCACGATCTCCGCCGCTGCCCGCAGGTCCTCGATCCGCGAGTTCGTGCACGAACCCAGGAAGACGCGGTCCAGCTTGATCTCCCGGATCGGCGTCCCCGCGGTCAGTCCCATGTACTCGAGAGCCCGTTCAGCCGCCTGCTTGTCCGAGTTCGTCGGCATCGACGCAGGGTCGGGGACAGCGCCTGTCACCGGAACGACCTGGTCAGGCGCTGTCCCCCAGGTGACATAAGGCTGCAGGTCAGAGGCGTTGATCACGACCGTCTTGTCGTATTGTGCGCCTTCATCGGAAGGGAGCGACTTCCAATACTCGACTGCGGCCTCCCAGTCGTCACCTTTCGGCGCGAACGGCCGACCTTTGAGGTATTCGATCGTCTTCTCGTCCGGCGCGATCATACCGACACGCGCACCGGCTTCGATCGACATGTTGCAAATGGTCATCCGGCCGGACATCGAGAGGTTGCGAATCACCTGCCCGGTGTACTCGATGGCGTAGCCTGTTCCTCCGCCAACGCTAATCTGTCCGATCACACCGAGGATTACGTCCTTCGCAGTTACACCGCGCGGCAAAGAACCCTCGACTCGGATCTCCATCGTCTTGGACTTCGCCTGTACGAGGCACTGCGTAGCCAGGACATGCTCGACCTGCGAAGTGCCGATCGGCATCGCGATCGCACCGAAGGCACCGTGGGTCGCGGTGTGACTGTCGCCGCAGACGATCAGCATCCCCGGCTTGGTGAGGCCAAGCTCCGGTCCGATAACGTGCACGATCCCCTGGCGGTCCGAATCGACGCCGTAGTACTCGATCCCGAACTCCGTGCAGTTCGTCTTGAGCGCCTCCACCTGCTTGCGGGAGATCTCGTCTTTGATGTTCAGCCGATCGCGGGTGGGGACGTTGTGGTCAGCCGTGGCGATCGTGAGATCCGGGCGTCGCACTTTGCGTCCGCTCATGCGCAGCCCCTCGAAGGCCTGCGCCGACGTCACTTCGTGCACGAGATGCAGGTCGACATAAAGCAACGCCGGCTTACCGGCCTCGTCTTCCACGACATGCGTGTCCCAGATTTTCTCGAACATGGTCTTCGGTGCCAAAACGAACCTCCATAGCCAATATTAACTGACAGGTTTGCAGGTTTGTAGGCTAGTCCGATAGCATCGGCCCCACCATGGCCACGCAGACTCGCAAACGCCAGCGACTGTCCTGGAGGAACTGGGCAGGGAACCAGGAGTGCGCACCCGCGGGAATCCACATTCCCGCCACAGAGGATTCGCTCGCCCAGGTCGTGCGCGAAGCCGCGGCCGCCGGCGAACGTGTGAAGGTCGTTGGCAGCGGCCACTCATTCACCGCTATTGCACTCACCGATGGCCATCTCGTTCAGCTCGACAACTACCAGCGCATCCTGAAAACGGACTCCGTAAACGGCCGGGTCACCGTGGAAGCCGGCATCAAGCTTCACCGCCTGAACGAAGAGTTGGACCGCCGCGGCCTCGCCATGCCCAATCTCGGCGATATCGACCGCCAGTCAATCTCCGGCGCCATCTCGACGGCAACCCACGGCACCGCGCGTGACCTCGGTGGCATCGCCCGCGATGTCGTCGGCCTCCGCCTCATCGCCGGCGACGGTTCGATCATCGACTGCTCCGCTGACGAGAACGCGGACATCTTCCACGCCGCACGCGTTGGCGTTGGAGCGCTCGGCATTATCTCGACTGTGACCCTGCAGTGTGTGCCTTCCTTCAACCTGCACGCCAGGGAAGTGCCGATGGACGTGGATGACGTGCTCGCGCACATGGATGAGCACATCGCATCAAACGACCACTTCGAGTTCTACTGGGTGCCAGGTACGCGCTGGGCCATCTCGAAGTTCAACAACCGAACGGATGCAGAGGGCCCTCGGCGGGGCGCCTGGCACCAGTTCCGCGACGATATTCTTTTCAGCAACGCGGCCTTCTGGGTTGTCTGCCGCGCCGGGCGCCTGAGTCCTTCCATCATTCCCCGCGTCGCCAAGATTATGCCCAACGCTGGCGCAACCGAGTACGTTGACCGCTCTGACAAGGTGTTTTGCACACCTCGCCACGTGCGCTTCTATGAGATGGAGTACGAGATCCCATTCGAAGCCACGAAGGAAGCCTTCAGCCGCGTTCGTCAGTACATCAAGCGCAGCGGCCTTATCCTCAGTTTCCCAATCGAAGTGCGCTTCACGATCGGCGATGACATTCCGCTAAGCACCACTTATGGCCGTCGCAGCTGCTATATCGCTGTCCACGTCTACCAGCACACCCACTACCAGCAGTACTTCGAGGCAGTCGAGGACATCATGGACGACTACGGCGGTCGCCCTCACTGGGGCAAGCTGCATTTCCAGACCGCCGAGACGCTGGCTCCTCGCTACCCGGAATGGGACAAGTTCCAGGCCGTCCGCAAGACTCTCGACTCAGAAGGGCGCTTCTCCAACCCCTACCTCGAACGCGTCCTCGGCCCGATCAGCTAGACCAAAGCTGGCCCGTTCGCCTGTTGCCCTTCGTCATTCGGAGTCGTCAATCCGCTCTTCTGGGATCGGCTCCTTCGAGTGGCCGTTCGCCCTGATACAGAAGTGGCCCGTCGTGTCCAGCACCTGCCCGCATAACGGGCAGAGCGGACGTCCCGCCGCAATTATCTCCATCAATCGCCGGTTCAAGCTCGCGCAGGCATCTTCGGTGAACCGTACTTCGACATCGGGTTCTTCCTCTTCCTCCGCCCTGGTGATGTCGAATGCCTGCAGCACCACAGCTCCCGCGGAGGAGTCGAATCCAATCGCCATCCGGCCGACCCTGAACTCATGCTCCGGTGACTCTGGAAACGACCCGAGGTCCTGCTCTCCCCCTTCACTCCGACCCATCTGAGAGAGCACCTGCGTCAGCGCCAGGCTAAGTGCCTGGATCTGTTGCTTCTCCACCCACAACGACGCCGACTGCAAACTGGAGCCGACGATTCGTATCTGAAAGGTTCGTTGGCCCGGCTCGCCGAACGCCCTCGCGTCCACGGCGCGGGCCGTCCCGAAGTCGGCGGTCACTCGATATCTCGTTTCTGCAATTCGCGTACAGCTTCACCCTGCGTTCCCGCATCGTCAAGCTAACGCCACATCGCCGAGTAGGACACAATATGCTCGTGCCAAAGAAGAAGCGGCGGTCCGGAGCAACACCGCGACGCCAGCCGTCTGCTGATCAGCCGGCGCTCTCCTCTGCGGAACAGGCTGCCCGTCGCGAGCAACAGAGAGCCGAATGGGCCGCTCAGAAGCGCGCCCAGGAGCGCGCCCGACGGTCGTCTGCACCCATTGTCTGGTCCGTCGTGGTCATCGGCTCACTGCTAGTGGTCGCCGTCCTCGGCGGTATCTTCCTCGTTGGCAGCGGAGGAAGCGATGAGGCCTCCCCAACGCCTGCCGCGACCCGCGACGCACGCCTGGGCGCCGGTGACATCGCTAAAACGGTATCGATTGATGCAAACGACCAGGGCCAAAACGTCAACCCGACATTCTCAATGCCGACGATCGCCGGTAGAGTCGGGGAGATTATCGAGATCAAGGTAAACAACATCGGTTCTGTCGCCCACAACCTCAACTTCGCGGGGCTGGACGGCGAATTCGGCACCCGTGATGACTGGACGACCACTCCGCAATCGATACCGGCAGGCGTATCTGGAACGGTGCTGGTGAAATTCGACAAACCCGGCACTTATCCGTTCCAATGCGATTTCCATCCCACTGCCCAGCAGGGCAACCTAATCCTGAGCTGAGCTTTAGTTTCGATCCTGATTCGCTTGCAGCCGCCTCTGCGAGCGCAGGTCGAAGAAGCCCAACATCACCGCCGCGCAGGCCATCCCGAAAAGAAGTACGCCCAACGGAACGTGATACTTCACTTGCTCATAGTCGGACCGGCCGAGGATCACCTGCAACAGCGTCAACACCGTCATCGCTGCGCAGTGCATTGCCAGCCCAATGCCAAAAGTGCGCCGGGCCAGAAAGGCGAGAATCGTTTGGATGAGGGCGATCAGGACGAGCGCGTCGCCCATGCCACCGTGGATGTCCTTGAACGTTTCACTTTCTCCGGCCATGTACTGCCCGATCAGTATCGGTTGTACGAGAAACAATATTGCAAGTAGGACGGACATCGCCCGATATCCCAGAACAGGCCCGCTCTTATCTTGGATCATCGCTGTCATGGCGACCTCCCTCTACTCAACAGAACGATTTCGCGGTCAGTTTGATTAACCGGAATACCCCAGCCGCACAAATTGGTCGTCTGGTGCTTCCACTTCTAGCAGCGCCTGGTACAGAAGATCGGCCGCATCCTGCTCACGCTTCGAGCCCGTCAGGTTCTCGTCTTCCGCAGGATCGTTGTGCAGGTCGTACAGGTGATTTCCGCTGAACTGCCCCATCGCCCAGAAGGGCAGCAGGTCGCCGACGCGGAACGGCTGCCGGATCACGGGTACGCGCGTTCCCGGCATCCGGTCGAGGTAGGCCCGCTCGTCAGGCCGCGGCAGGCGCATCTTGTGCAGACCGGCGATTGGCATCGTCGACCACCGGTTCGACCACATCGAGAGCGGTTCGTTGCCGGAAGCAGGCGCGCGAGCGTATTTGGTCTCCTTGTCGATGACGTGTACCTCGCGCCCCCACACCCCCGCCAGCGCGTACTCGCGAACCGAACTCCCCTCGCCGTTCAGGAGAGGCGCTAGCGAACGGCCGTGCGTGCGATGCTTAACCTCGACGCCAAAAATGTCGACCAGCGTCGCGAAGATGTCGACGCTGGTCGTGAGAGCTTCCGACATTCCCGCCGCCAGGCCCGGCCAGGCAACCATCAGTGGTATGTGGCCCAGCGGCTCGTACACCGGGACGCCCGGCTTGCCCCAGATATCTTTCTCGCCAAGATAGTGCCCGTGGTCTGTGAGTACGAAGACGGAGGTGCTCTCCCATAGCCCGTTACGTCCGATTACCTCGATCACCCTCCCGAACCAGGCGTCGATCATCGTCAGTTTGGCCCCATAAGAAGCGCGGATTTGGTGGCCCTGCCGCTCGTCGAGCACTCCTTGCTTCAGCGCACCATTCACATAGGGTGGCCAGATGAGGTGCGGGCCTTTCCACGTGTCGTCGTACATGGAGGCATAGGGTTCCGGCGCATCGAACGGCTCGTGCGGGTCGAACTCATCCACGAATAGGAAGAACCGATCGTGGTGCGACGAATCGTCGTCGAGCCAGCGAGCCGCCGCCGCCATCGTCTTCGGTCCAGGGAAGTCCTGCTCCTCGCGGAAGTATCCCCGCGAGTTGTCATACGGTGAGAACCGGCGTCCCATCAGCGGAGCGCCCAGCCAGCTTGGGTCCGGGCGCGTTTTCCACGGATCGCTTTCGTGCCCGCGCTCGTAGTCCCACGCGTCGAAATCCGTGTGATAGTTCTCGCCCCCTACCTCGAACAGGTGCGGGTGGTCAGAGATAAGCATCGAGGTGACACCCGCGTCGCGGAGATACCACGGCAGCGAGTCCTCCCACAGCTCGATCGATCCCCACGGCTTCCAGAGGAAGTCCAATGCTCCGCAGAGAATGTCGTGCCGAGCCGGAATGCACGGCAATGATCCAGCGTAGTGCTTCTCGAATCGCAGAGACCGCTTCGCGAAAGCATCCAGGTTCGGCGTCTCGAACTCACGCCCACCGTAAGCTCCAAGCATGTGCCGGTTCAGGGAATCCAGGAGAATGACGATCGCGTTTGTGGGCATCTTCGGCGAGGAATCAGTCGTTTCGCTTGCAGGTTCTGCCATTTCCCGAGGAGCGTAGCACAGGACCCTCCTTAAGAGGCGACAGGCTACAATGACCGTTAGTTGCACCCTCAAGCCGGGATCCCAATGAATGACATCAACCGAATCCTCGAAGCTGCAAAGAAGGCCGGCGCCCAGCAGGCTGAGGTCTACCGCGTCTCCAACGAAGAGACCCCGGTCCGCTTCGAAGCCAACCGTCTCAAGGAGTTGAACTCCCGCCATACAAGCGGCGTCGCCCTCCGGGTGATCGCCAGTGGCCGCATCGGTTTCGCCTCCAGTACGCGTCCCGATGACGTCGATGGCCTCGTGTCCGCCGCGATGGAGACCGCCCCCTTCGGCCCTGAAGCCCACTTCGATTTCCCGAAACAGACCGAGGCGCCCGCCGTCGAAGTCTTCGACGGCGCCACCGAGGCCCAGTCCGTCGACGATATGATCCACCTGGGCCAGTCTTTGATCGATTCGGTCGTCGCCTTTCAGCCGGACATCCTCTGCGACGGCTCCGTCCGCCGCACTTCTGGCGAGGTCACCCTCGCCAACACTTCAGGCGCTGCCTTTACCTATCGCGCAACCATGCTCTCAGCCGGCGTCTACGGCACTCTCATCCGTGGCACGGATATGCTTTTCGTCGGCGATGGTGACGCGTCCTGCTCCCCAAACATCGACGCTGACGCCATCAAATCATCAATTATTCGACAACTTAAACTCGCCCGTGACACAGCCACCTGCCGCACCGCCGAGATGCCCGTCATCTTCACCCCAATCGGTGTCGCCGAAGCCATTCTCGGCGCGCTGACCATGGCGTTCAGTGGCCGCCTCGTCTACCAGGGGCAGTCGCCACTGGTCGGGCTACTCGGCGAAGAAAAGTACGATCGCCGCATCTCCCTCTCGGACGAACCCACCCTCCCCTTGCGGCCGGCCTCGCGCCCCTTCGATGACGAAGGTGTGGCCAGCCGAGTCACGCCCCTGATCGACCGCGGTATCGTCCGCAACTTCATGTACGACCTGCAGACTGCCGGCCTCGCTAAGACCGAATCGACGGCCAGTGCCGGGCGCTCGCTCACGACTCAACCCTCCATCTCGCAGTCATCGCTGGTCTTCGCCGAGGGCGATACGTCCTTCGAAGACATGGTCAAAGGCGTGAAGGAAGGCCTGGTTGTGGAAGAGTTAATGGGCGCCGGCCAGGGCAACGTCATGGGCGGCGATATCTCCGGAAACGTGCTCCTCGGGTATAAGATAGAGAATGGGGAGATCGTCGGTCGCGTAAAGGACACCATCGTAGCCGGTAACGTCCACGATGCGCTGTCCCACATAGTGGTCATAGGGGACAAGGCTCGTTGGGTTGGCGGTACGGTCTACGCGCCGCCGATTCTCTTTGAGCGGTTGGCTGTTTCTGCAAAGGGTTAGGTGCGGATGGACTTTTCGGAATACCTCGATGAACTCGCCGATGGGTCGAAGCGCCTCGAGATCGCTCATCTCCAGCGCCTGTCCGGACTAGAGCATGCCCAGCGCGATGAACTAGACCGCCGCTGGCCATCGATCGACGTCCGCCGCCGCCGGCGCATCCTACAGGAGCTAGTGGAACTCTCCGAAGACAACGTCGATCTCGATTTCGACGCCATCTTCCTCCGCGGCCTCCAGGACACCGATTCCGATGTCCGCCTCGAGTCCTTGCGTGGCCTCTGGGAAGCGGAGTCGCCCGACCTCATCGACAGCCTCATCGCGCTCATGGAGCGGGACAAGAACCCCGCCGTCCGCGCCGAAGCCGCACTCGCTCTCGGGCGTTTCGTCCTCCTGGCCGAGCTCGGCCGCCTCCGCGAGCGTCACTTCGAGCGTGTCGAGGCCGCTCTCCGTCGCGCGATCGAAAGCGACTCGGAGGATAGGGATGTCCGCGGTCGCGCAATCGAGTCCATCGGCGCCTACGATTCCTCCTGGGTACGCCAGGCCATCCAGAACGCCTACGAGAGCGGCGATCAGTCTCTGAAGGTCAGCTCTGTTCACGCGATGGGCCGCAGTGCCGAGTCTCGTTGGCTTCCCCTGCTCGTCCGCGAACTAAGCAATGAAGACGCCGAGATCCGCTTCGAAGCGGCCGTCGCCATCGGCCAGGTTGCGGAGGAATCGGCCATTCCTCACCTGATACCGCTCCTAACAGACGAAGACGAGGAGGTTCGTTCCGCGGCAGTGGCAGCCCTCGGCGAGATCGGTGGAGAACGGGCGAAAGGCGCCCTCATGGAGATGCTGGATAGCGCTTCGGACGCCACCCGCGAAGCCGCTGCCGCTGCACTTTCGGAGATCGAGTTTGAAGAAGACCCCCTTGGCTTCCGATTCCGCCAGTAACACTGCCGAAGGCCGTCCCCGGTCCCGTATTGAGGACGCCGTATCGGCGGGAGGCGTCGTTCACCGCATCAATAGCGATGGTACTGTCGAAGTAGTCATCTGCGGCCGCACGTCAGACGGCGTCTGGGGTCTGCCGAAGGGCACCCCCGATCCCGGCGAGACTATCGAACAAACCGCCGTCCGCGAAGTTTCCGAGGAGACCGGCCTCCTGGTGGAGATCGTCGACAAGATAGGCGTTGTCGAGTACTGGTTCGCCCGCGAAGGTGTCCGTTACCACAAGTGGGTTCATCACTTCTTAATGAGATCCACTGGCGGCGATACCTCACAACATGACCTCGAGTACGATAAAGTTGAGTGGCGGCAGATCGATGATGCACTCCGCACTCTCACCTTCCGTAACGAGGCGAACATGGTCGACAAGGCACGAGATATGATCAAGGCGACGAAGTGACCGAGCGCTACTTTGACGATGTGGTCGCCCGCGGTCAGCGCACGGTCGTCCGCCGCAAGCGCCTCGCCGACGTCCACGACGAATTCCGGTGGCGAACAGACCCTGAACTCGCCCACTTCGACGCCTCGCGCCCGGCGCAGACTCCTTTCGCCAACTACGAGCGCAACTGGGCTTTCGACTTCCGATTCACGGACATGCCCCGCCGCTCGTTCGCGATCGAAGCCGAGAACGGCCGTCACATCGGCAACGTCATGTACTACAACTACGACCAGTCCCGCTGCGAAGCCGAGATCGGCATCAGCATCGGCGAGCGTGACTACTGGGACGGCGGTTACGGCACCGACGCGCTCGTCGCGCTCGTCCGTGTCCTCTTCGCTGAGGGTGCCGTTGAGCGACTCTACCTCCACACCCTTGACTGGAACACCCGCGCCCAGCGCAGCTTCCAAAAGGCCGGCTTCCACGAGTCCGGCACCTCCTGGCGTGACGGGCACACTTTTATCATGATGGAAGTCCGCCGCGACTACATCCTCCCCCGTGCCCTCGTCCGCGCCACGGCTTAGCCTCGCCTCGACGCACGCGTATCTAAGCGCTCCGCCTGGCGTTATCATCGGCACAAATGGCGAGACACTTGGCTCTCGGCCCTGTCTTCGGTGCGCTGGCTCTTGCTCTGCTTGCACTTTCGCCGAGCGCCCGAGCCGACGCAGCCCTAGTTCAGGTGGCGATCGACACCGATGTAGCCGGAAACAGCGATAACGCCCTCGGGCCGACCGAGAGTTGCAACACGACTACATTGCAAGTGGGAGAGACGATTGATGTCGATGTGGTGGTGCGTGGAGTTCCTGAATACGATCCCTCGGCACCAGGGTCAGAGACCGAACCGAGCGGAGGTATCGCCGGATTCGAGTTCAATTTTCGCTTCGATCCCGCGGTCGTCGAAGTGCAGTCGGTTCTGGCATACAACGGGCCGACTATCCTGAAAGCAGAAGGGTCTTATCTACAATCAGCCTTTCTCGATTACGCTCCTGGGAACGACAATTGGGAACCGCCTCCCGGAACACAAGGAGACGTTCTGGTGATCATTCTCGACGCAAGCACGGCGTACGAAAACGGCGACGGTGTGCTCACGAGAGTTCGACTGAGAGCCGTCGGAAATGGCGTTAGTCGGCTTGAGCTTCAATACTCGCTCGCACATCTTCGCGACCCTCAGCTCTACTCCGCTAATACGATCGCGTACCCAGTGAATTCAATCCCTGGGGCTATCGCGGTCGGCGTGGACCCTTGTCCCGCCTCTACGCCAGATGCCTTCCCTACCGCGACACCTAATAGGCCTCGGTCAACGCGCCCGGCTCCGACTCCCGTGGCGGGAGCTCATGTCTGGATCGAACCAGCCGTCGTGCCAGTCGGCGAGCCAACCGAGATTTTCGTCAAAGCGACGGTGAAGGACGCCGACGTTGGCTATTATAACTTCGCTCTAAAGATTTCGAACGCAACGTTCTTCTCGTGCGCGAATGCACCTAGCTGTGCGATCAGTGGCGATGTCGTGGACTTCTCGAAATTTACTCCGGATCAATTGGTCGGCGAACTCACTCTAGGTAGCGCGACTATACGGGCTGATGGATCCGGGACCATAGCGGAATTGGAGGGGTTGGCTCTCCAGACGTCGACGCAGGTTCCAATCGCGGTAAGCGAGGGAAACACTATCGTGACAGCGTCGACTGATCCGTCGTTGATCGTTCCCAAGATGACGGAGCCGCCCCGTCCAACCCGGCCTCAAGAACGAACCACGACGGCCAGCCCCGGAGTATTGGCTGAGACTGTGGTGCCCGAGGACGGTGGGTCGTCGCTTCATATCACCACCATCGCTGCGTCTGTCGCGGCGCTTGGAGCCACCGGGGCGCTCACAGCCGGTGGCTATGTCTTGCTGCAGCGAAGACGAAAGGACGACGCCTAAGCGTTAGGCTCAGACGGCTCTTCGCGCGGTGTCGGAAGGCGGAAGTGCACGTCGTGGCGCTCACCGGGGCGCATGACCATTCGCATGCCCCAGTCCATCGCTTGCGGGAATACCGCATCGGCGACTACCGCGAAGATGTCCTCGGGCGAAACGTAGACATCTCGCAGCCCCAGCCGGACAGCCTGCATGATGCGGCGAGCCACGATCTCCGGTCCAACGAAGCGGGCGAACGGCGGGATCTCCGGCGCCTCCACCTCCTGGAGCATGTTCTCCGTGAAAGAGGTCTCCGTGAGGCCGGGGTAGATCGTGCTCACACTGATTCCCGTGCCGCCTAGCTCGATGCGCAGCGCGTCAGAGATTGCGTGCAGCGCGTGCTTCGTCGCCGAGTACATTCCCATGTACGGCGGCGCGACATGTCCAGCCACCGAAGAAACGTTCACAATGTGTCCGCGGCGGCGGTCGTACATGTAGGGCACGGCGGCCTGGATGCACTGCACCGCTCCCCAGACGTTGACTTCGAAGAGATAGCGCGCGTTCTCGATGTTGCCGTCGGCGATCGGCGCGAAAAGCCCGACCCCCGCGTTATTGACGAGAATGTCCACCGCACCGTATTCCTCGACCGTCTTGCGGATCAGTGCTTCAACCGAGAGGCGTTCCGTAACATCGGTCGGTACGACTAGGCAGCGCCCGGGCTCGAGCGCCAGGTCCTGCGCGATGCGGTTCAGTTTGTCAACGGAGCGAGCAGCCAGGACGACGCTCGAACCCGCCTTCGCGAACTCTTTGGCGGTCTCGCGGCCGATACCGGACGAAGCTCCGGTGATGACTACGACGCGGCCTTCTACATCCATGCGTTAAACCGAACGCTGTGCTAGCCAGTCGGCGACTTTGGGCCAGAGCCGCCCAACGGCGTTCTTACCGGCGACGAGGCTGACGTGCCCACCCTTAACGGTGATGTCTTCTTTGTCTTCGCTGCCGATCAGCGATGACAGCGGCGAAGTCGCTGCGTAGGGAGCGATGTGGTCGTGCTGGGCCATTGCGTTGAGGACAGGTATCTTCACGTTGCTCAGGTCAACCCGCTTGCCGGCCAGGTTCAGCTGCCCGGTCATGAGCTTGTTCTCCCACATCAGCTCCTTAGTGAACTGCCGGTACGTCTCGCCCGGGAAGGGGATCTGCTCGTTCGTCCACTTGTACATGATCCGGAAACCGAAGACGAACATTGGGTCCCAGAGGTTATCGATGAGCCGGATGTAACCACCCAGGCGGTCCATCGGGCGGAGCAGTTCGAACGAACGGAGCATCATCTCCGGCGGAATGTTGCCAAGCGTATCGACAAGCCTGTCGACGTCGAAGTACTTCGGATTCTGCCACTTCTGGAAGAGTCCCATGCCGTTCATATCGACCGGCGTGGCTGCGGTCACAAGGTTCTTCAGTGGTGCGTCCGGGTTTATCGCGGCGTACATGAGGGCAAGCATCCCGCCCATGCAGTAGCCGAGAATCGAGAAGTCTTCTTCCCCCGTCGCCTTCTGTACGTGCTCGAAGGAGCGCGGCATGAAGTCCTGCACGTAGTCTTCAAAGCGCAGGCGGGAGTCCTCGGGCCGGGGGATACCCCAGTCGATCATAAAAACGTCGAAGCCCTGCGCCAGCATGTACTGGATGAAGCTCTGGCCGAACGTCAGGTCCAGGATCCAGGGCTTGCTCACGAGCGACATCACGAAGACCACGGGCACGCGGTAGACTTCGTCGGTCATCGGGCGATAGTGGTAGAGCTTCAGCGTGCCGTGCGAGTAGATGACGTCCTTCGGCGTTACGCCGACTGGTGGCTCATCGCGGGCCAGCAGGATATCGATGCCCTTGCGGATTCGCTCGCGCGTGCGCTCGGCCTCTTCCTGCGCCGTTTCCAGCATTTGTTCGACGGGTCGTTGACTCTGGCGAACTGTCGCCACTCTATTCTCCCTGCCCCCTGATTAGGGAAAGTTATCCGGTCTTTGGACGTCGTGTGCGGCGCGGGCGGAGTGGGGTAACGGTCGCGGTTGTCTCCATGCCACTGGCTTCTGCGATATTGCGTACGGTGTTTTCCAGCGAGGCGATACGGTCTTCGATATTCGCCAGGCGTTCCCCCAGCTCCACCACGTCGCTGTGGGTCGGGAGGTTAAACGTGTTCAGGTAGCGCTCCATGCTCTGGTTCAACGCTCGCTGCACCACCGCGTAGCCGTCAACGAAGTTGCCCGAAAGCCGCGCGAACTCCTCGGTGCCCAGCACTTCGCCGAAGAAGCCGTTGAGCTGGCGCTCCGTCTCGCTCAGCCAGGCGCGCCACAGCTGCGCAGGGTCTGAGGTGGGGCCTTCGCTGGTGCTACCGTTTATTGCTGGCATTCCGTCCTCGCTTTGCCGGGCGCTCTGCCGCATCGAGCCCCTGATCGTCGCCCTTCTCTATAAGGGCGCGAGAAGAATTGTCCAACGAATTCCATGCCGATTGCAAGACCTTTTGGTACTTGCCGAACATCTCGTACCACAGATCAAGGAACGTCTCGCCCGCCTTTGTAAGCGAGTACCGCCTCCGCGCAGGCCCAGAATCCGACGTGTCCCAGAAGGAGGACACGAGTCCCGCGCGTTCGAGCTGACGCAGCGTTCTGTAAACCGTCGTCGAGTCAAAACCCGGAAGACCGGCCTTGCTAAGTTCCTGCACCAGCTGGTAGCCGTAGGCATTCCACTGGCGGAGGAAAGCCAGGAGACTGGATGTAAGGAGATCGCCTGTGAGCCGCGGGGTCATTCCCTGCGGGCCGTCGCCGTTCCGCGACCGCTTACCGTTGGTGTTGGTGATGTTGTCTGTCATCGATTTTCGAAATTCCCTTCGTTAGGGGTTGACAGCGACTTGCTGCTATGTGTATTTTGCACATAGGTGAAATCATTGTCAATAGGAGGACAACACCAAATGGCACAAACAACCCGACAGGAGAACATCGACAAGTTCTTCACATCAGTCAACGAGGTCTACGACGCCCTTCTGGATGCCGTAAAGTCCGCCAACGACCGTGGCTACCGCGTTAGCCGCAAGTTCATCGATGAGGTCGAGCACGGCCAGCGAGAGGTCCTGGACCTCACCCGCCGGTTCGCAGTTGCTCCGCGAGATGTCGCCGGCTTCTACGCAGGTGCTGTCCGATCCGTCACCGACGCCCAGAGCCGAGCCCTTGACCTCACCCGCCAGCTGCTGGACGAGGTCTCCGACGGCGGCCGCGAGGCGCGTGACACGCTCCGCAAGGTGATCGAGGCCAACCGTGGCGCTGGCCAGGCGGCCATCGGCGCGACGCGGGACGTAGTCCAGCGCGCGACCCCGGCTGTCGAGCAGGCCGTCAATGGCGTCCGCGCCCGCGCTGCCGGCGCTACCCGCCGCGCGACCACCCGCACGACCAAGCAGACCGCAGACGACTAAACGCTGACGATTCCGGTCGGGCCCCTCCACAGCCGTGGGTCCCCTGCCCACTGTGCCCGGCCAAACGACACCCCTTAGGAGAGGCGTCTTGCCCAGAGACGCCTCTCCTGCTGTTTGTGACTAAAGGGAAGGGTTAGGCTACCTGGTCTTGCCGGTAGCTCTCCGGCTCGGACAGGAAGAAAGCAAGGTGCTTGTAGACCTGCGGATTGAAGGCGAGCCCAATGTGGGTGCCTGGGACCTCGATATCGCTGCCGTCATCAAGTTCATTGATGCAGCAGCGCCAGTCGACAACGCCGTCAGTCTTCGTGTAGATCGCAATCTGAGGGACGTTGACCGGGAACTCCTCGCGCAGCGCCTGCAGGAACTCGCAGGTGCAGAAGCCGCTGTAGCAGTTCGGCATCGACTCCGGCTCACGCGCCCGCCGCTGCGCTATGCGTCCGCGCACGAGGTACGCCGTCTGGAGAACGAAAGGATGCACTCGCACGCCGCGAAACGGTGACGCCATCGTGGTGACGGACGCGATCCTGTCCGGCCAGCGGACGGCAGCGCCGCGCGCGATAACCCCGCCCAGGCTATGCCCGACGAGGTGCACCGGCCCACCGGTGGCGTCGTAAGCGCGATCGATCGTTTCGTAGAGACGGAGACTGAGCACATCCGGACATTCCGCATTACGCCCGATGCCCGAAAGGTAGGGGACATAACCTATGCGTCGGAGCCACGCATTCATGTCGCCAAGGTACTGGTCGGAGCCCATGAAGCCCGGGACCACCACCACAGCCGACCCATCGCCTTTAGGGATACCGATGCCACGGTAAACAGGCGACATTCGTAGCGCGATCCAGTCAATGCCGAGGAACGCTTCGCGCCAGAGAGGCAGAGTAGAGTTGGCCTGGAATTCTTCTTCGAGATATTTAGGCCACGACGTTGTCATCCCCGGATCCCCCCTTGCCATAGATGCTTGCCGTACTCGCCCATACCCTGCTTCTATACTACCAATGATAAAACCTTAACGGCACGTTAACCGTTACGCCAGAGTTGCCGCCTAGTATATAATGCGTGTAATTCGCGGGGTATCCCAGGCGGGCGGTTGTGCGGAAATCAGCTCGTCGGACTGTGGAGAAATAATGGCCCAGCGCGGCAGAGATAGGCGTCTTAGCGCCCAGGACGCGTCTTTCCTCTATTTCCAAAAGAGGGAGTCGCCGCTTCACATCGGGTCCATCGCTGTCTTTGAAGGACAGGTGGATCTCGAAGGCTTCATCGAAAACCTGGACGCCAAGATCAACCTGATCCCGCGCTATCAACAGATCGTCGTCCCGGCTCCGTTCAATATCGGCCACCCAACCTGGGAGTGGGACCCGAACTTCGATATCCGCCGCCACATCTCGGCGGTGAAACTGGCTGCCCCAGGCACAGACCAGCAGTTATTCGATCTCGGCGCCGAGCTTTTCTCCTCGATGCTGGACCGGAACAAGCCACTCTGGGAAATGATCCTTATCCAGGGCCTGCAGGGCAACCGGTCCGCGCTCCTCACCAAGGTCCACCACTGCCTGGTAGATGGTGTGTCCGGTATCGAGCTGCTGATGCTGGTCATGGACGTTAGCCCCACGCCAATCCCGCCTGCGCAACTACCCGATCTCGAGAAGGACGACGCTCCTCCTGTCCTGGAGCGCTTCTTCGACGCCATGCTCGACAATATGGCGACTTCGCTCGACGGTCTTGCTGGCACAGGCAGGAACCTGGTCGAGGACATCGGGGGAACCGGCCCCCTGCGCAACCGGTTGCACGCGCTAGAGACCACGCTCCCCTATATGCAGGTGCCGGTTGTGCGTGCGCCGTTCAACAAGCCGCTCAGCCCCGGTCGCAAAGTTGCATTCTCTGAGTACTCGTTCCAGGAGATCCGCCAGATCCGCCAGGCTGCCGGCGGCACTGTGAACGATGTCGTGCTGACAGTACTCGGCGGAGGCATGGCGAAGTATCTCGAGATGCACGGCCAGACTACTGCTAACCGGACTATCCGCGTAATGTCGCCCGTAAACGTCCGCAAAGACGACGAAGTAGGTGCCCTTGGCAATCGCGTCTCGGCGTTGCTCATCGAGGTGCCCGTCGGGATGCCGGATCCATTGGAGCGTCTCGACGCGATTCGAAAGCGGACCGAAGCACTGAAGCGCCGCCAGGTCGCCGACGGCATCGAGGCGATGGGGAACGGAATCAATTTGACACCGCCGGGCGTTCAGGCGTTCCTCGGCTCGTTGCCCACCCCACCTAATACGCTGTTGAACATGGTCTGTACCAACGTACCCGGCCCGATGATCCCGCTGTACACACTGGGCCATCGCCTGCTCGCGCACCTCCCCATGATCCCGCTCGGCTGGGAGATGGGTATCAGCCTCGGCGTCACCAGCTATGACCAGCGGCTGTTCTTCGGCTTCATGGGCGACGCAGTCGTCGGCGGTGATGTTGGGCGCCTGAAGGAGTTCGCCGATCAAGCGTACGTCGAGTTGCGAAGCGCGGCTGGCGTGGCCAAGTCGGACCTCCCGCTGATCGGCGAAACGCCAATCGCCGAGCCGAAGCCCCGGCCTCGCTCTGCCCCGCCCGCAGCGCACTCCATGGCTGCCGACGCGGGCTAACTGCGAGCCCGCATGGGTTTCCTCATATTCCTTGGCATGGTTCTTGCCGGTGCGTTGGCTGTGTGGGGCATTACCCGTATTCACCGTCCGAATGAGCCGGTAACACCCGTCGTCTTGCTCGCAACACCGTTGGGAGAGGGGGAAACCGAGTTGATCGTGCAGCGTCTCAAGGCTGAGGGAATGTGTAGGACATCGAACGATTCCTCCTTTTGTACCTGGAGCTGCAGTATATGGCGGACCTGAGTGTGGCACTTCCCAGACTGAATGCCAGTAGCTATATTTGACGTTCTGCGCTCGCCAGCACACAATCTGATTCGCTTATGAGTTTTCTACAAGATCGCCTCGGAGTCCCTCGAAAGCTTTCGCCGAAGCTCTGGCTCATCACGATTCCCTCCGCCGTCGTCTCCTTCGAACGCCGGTCTGACGTTCCGAAGCTGCCGGGGACAGGCAAGGCGCTCGGCGGGCTGCTTCTCGCTGGAGCCGCGGTTGTCGGCCTCTTCGCTACGCGCTCTCCCGAGACCAAGCTTGCATATGAAGGACCGTTGGCTCCGGTCGTCAGCAGGCCGGCGACTCTCGCCGGACTGATGGGTTTGGCCGGCGTCGCCTTCATGCTTCGATCGACCACGCTCCTGTTGTACTCGGCCGGTCTAGCAGCGGCCGGCGGCAGTGGACAGGTAGCCCTCGACGAGCCCTCCGCGAGTACACTCCTCGGCCGCGGCGACTAGTTGCCTCTTCGTTGACACCCTTCTGACCCTGCGGGATAATCTGCCGCGCACGTTAAGGTTAGGAGGTCGCCCATGACGCAGGAGAAGACATCCGTCATCACGGACGAGATGCGCGCTCGCATCGGCGTCGAATCAGAGCCTGTCCCTTACGAAGTCGATAACCTGGGTTGCCGTCAGTTTGCGCGCGCCGTTGGCTACACGGACCCCGTCTTCTTCGATGAGGCTGCCGCCAAAGCGCGCGGCTATAGGGGCATACTGGCACCTCCCGGCTTCCTCGGGCATCCCATTTTCAACCCGAGCAAGCCCGCTCGAGTGCCTGAAGCGTTCCGCATGGACATTCCCTATAAGCGCGTGCTCAACGGCGGCACCGATGTCGAGTACTTCGCTGACGTCTGCGCTGGCGACAGGCTCAGCGTGACTACGAAGCTAAGCGACCTGGTCGAGCGCGAAGGCAAGATCGGCCCGATGCTAATCCAGAGCACCGAAACGATCTTCCGCAATGAGAAGGGCGAGACTGTCGCCATCCAGCGCGGACAGGCGATCAGGTACTAGGAGGCGCGATGAGCCAGGTTTACTTCGAAGACGTAAAGGAAGGCCAGGAGATTCCCAAGGTAGTATTGCCTTGCGACTCCCAGCGGCTGGTGTTGTGGGCAGCGGGTTCCGGCGATTACTACCAAATCCACTACGACAAGGACTTCGCTCAGAAGACCGGCCTCAAGGACCGCATCACGCACGGCGCTCTAAAGCACGCACTCCTGGGCCGCATGGTACACGAATGGGTCGGCGAGAAGGGCCGCGTCAAGCAGGTGGCCTGCTCCTACCGCGGCATGGACGACATCGACAGGGACGTCACCAGCCGAGGCGTCATCACGGCGATACGGAAAGAAGATGGCCGGGGCGTCGTCGAGCTAGAGGTCTGGACCGAAGACCCCGATGGCAACAAGACGACACCCGGAACCGCGGTCGTCGAATTGCCGCTGAAGTAGGAAGAAGTAGCTGCAGGTCTTCAGACCTGCCGAAAGGGTCGGACATGGCAGGAATGTTGCGGGACAAAGTAGCAGTGATCACAGGCGCCGGCCGAGGCATCGGACGCGGCGTTGCACTGCTGATGGCGCGGGAAGGCGCACAGGTCGTCGTAAACGATCCTGGCGTCGGCCCGGACGGCGTCGGTACGGACGACGGTCCGGCCGATCAGGTCGTCGCCGAGATCAAGAACGCGGGCGGCACCGCTGTCGCCAACCACGATACGGTGTCCACCTCCGCCGGCGGCGAAGGCATCATCAAGACCGCCCTCGACACCTACGGCCGCATCGATATCCTCGTCAACAACGCCGGTATCCTCCGCGACCGCATGGTCTTCAACATGACGGAGGAAGACTGGGACGCCGTCATCGCCGTGCATCTGAAAGGCCACTTCAACTGCACAAAGCCGGCCTCGGTCCTCATGCGTCAGCAGCGCTCCGGCCGCATCATCAACTTCTCGTCCGAGTCTGGCCTCTGGGGTAACGCTGGCCAGGCCAACTATGGCGCCGCCAAGTCCGCCATCGCCGGATTCACACGTGTCGTCGCGCGAGACCTCGGCCGCTACGGTGTCACGTGCAACGCGATCGCTCCTCGCGCAGCGACACGCCTCACAGCGACGATCCCGCAGGCCCGCCCCGGTGGCTCTGGGCCGCCTCCTCCGCCGGATGACGCAGCCGCAGCGCCGTTCACACACCGTGACCCCGAATACGTCGCGCCTTTCACCTGCTACCTGGCGACAGATCATGCCTCGAACATCAACGGACAGATCTTCCATGTTTACGGCGGGATCGTTTCATTGCTCCATCACCCAACGCCTAGCCGCACGATCTTCAAGCCCGGAATGTGGACGCTCGACGAGCTGTCAGCGCAGGTGCCCGCGATTCTGCAGGGTACTCGCAACCCGCAGCCGCCGGCACCCGAGATCGAGGTACCCGGACGTAACGGAGCGGAATCAGTAACGGCAACAGTAGGTCGGGAGTAGACGCATGGCAGGCAAATTGCAGGGACGAAACGCAGTTGTCACAGGCGCCGGTCGCGGCATCGGACGCGCAGTAGCGCTACTTCTCGCCGAGGAGGGCGCGAACGTCGTCGTCAACGACCCGGGCGTGAACTCCGACGGCACCGGCCACGACGACGGCCCGGCCGATCAGGTCGTCGCTGAGATCAAGAAGGCCAGCGGTAACGCCGTCGCTAACCACGACACCGTAGCCACCGCAGAAGGCGGCGAGAACATGGTCCGCCAGTGCGTCGACGCCTTCGGGCGAATCGACATCCTCATGAACGTCGCCGGCATTCTCCGCGACCGCATGATCTTCAACATGAGCGAAGAAGAATGGGATGCCGTTATCGACGTGCACCTGAAGGGCCACTTCAACACTATCCGCCCGGCATCCATCCTCATGCGCCAGCAGCGATACGGCCGCATTGTCAACTTCAGCTCCATCTCCGGCCTCCGCGGCATCTCAGGCCAGTCCAACTACGGCGCAGCGAAAGCCGGTATCGCTGGACTAACCCGCGTCGTCTCGCGGGATCTCGGCAAGTACGGCGTTACCTGTAACGCGATTTCCCCCGGCGCAGCCACGCGACTTACAGCGACTGTCCCCGATAGCGCTCGCCAGCTGCGAGCCGCGACCCAACAAGGACAGATGACGCAACCCCCCGTCCAGGTCGTCCAGGCAACACCAGAACACGTCGCACCTATGAGCGTCTGGCTCTGCACCGACGACGCCTGGAACGTGAACGGCAAGGTCTTCTACGTCGCCGGCGGGGTCGTCTCTCTCGCCCACGAGGAAACCCCTATTCAATCGATCCAGAAAAACGGCATGTGGTCCATCGAAGAGCTCGCCTCCGTCGTCCCCGGCCAGCTCATGCACGGCATCCTCAACCCGGCGCCACCGCAACCCGTCGCCTGACCCAAACCGCTAGCTGTAGGGGCGAGCTGCACTCGCCCCCAACGCTCGCACAGATACGAACGCCGCCCGCAGGGGCGGCGTTCTCATTTGCAATGGTGGAGACGGAGGGGAATTGAACCCCTCGTCCAGAAGAAAGCGAACCGAGATCTACTACAAGCTTAGTCGCTGCTTGAGTCTCACCCGCCGTACCGCCAACGACCGCGTAACCGCCGGGCCATCCGATGGTCTTTCGCCTTCCTTATCGGAGTCTGGAAGACGGCACTCCGGCATTGTTGCGTCACGGCCCGCCCACCGAAGAGAGGCCTGACCGAAACGTCGCTAGCTCAAATTAAGCTGCGAGTGCGTACTGTCGAGATTCGCCAGTTACATTTGTGCCAGTCGATTTACGAGATTCTGGCGTACTCGGCTTGCAATCCGGGCCCAACCTTCCCTGTCGAACCCTTGCGTCCCCATGGAACACACCAATCGTAGCACAAATGAGCGCATCTCAGAACACGAATAGCACAAGCACCAGAAACGCCGGAAACGAGATGCTGATAATAGCCACAACTACATACAGCAGGCTTACGGCCAGGTACCCGCGCCTCGGCGCATCGCTCGAATCTCCTGCCGGGCGAGGTCAACCGAAATTTGCAGGTCGATCCTGTCGCCGATCCCCGGATCGATATTTTCCACGCTCACAGTGTACACATCGAAGCGGGGGTGAAGGGGGCTACAAGCCCCATACCGGGGGTCTGGGGGGTGTCCGCGGTGTCCCCCAGTCCCCTCCTTTGTTTGGGGAGGGCGGGGAGGGGCCGGCCGAAGGCCGAAAATCCGTGCTGTTAAGCCGTTGCGGCCTTCGCCTTCTCCGCCACTGCCCCAAACGCCGCCGCGTCACGCACCGCCAGGTCGGCCAGCACCTTGCGGTCCATCTCGATCCCGGCCTTGTTCAGCCCACTGATGAACCGCGAGTAGCTGAGCCCGTGCAGACGGGCCGCCGCGTTGATCCGCTGGATCCATAGCCGCCGGAAGTCGCCCTTCCGGTCCCGCCGGTGCTCCCAGGCGTAGCGCAGCGCGTGCATCACCGACTCGTTCGCCTGTTTGAACGTCTTGTGCCGGTTCCCGCGATGGCCCTTCGCCATCCGGATGATCTTCTTGTGGCGTCGGCGCGTTACAACGCCGCCCTTCGTCCTTGGCATCTCTACTTCTCCCTACGGGCGCTTCGCGTACGGCATCATCACACGCAGGCGCTTCTCCTGGTGCGGCGATGCCGCCATGTCCCCCGACATGATGCGCAGCGTCTCGCCGCGCTTCTTGCGCCGGAAGTTGTTCGCGCCGATCTTCCGGCGCAAGATTTTCCCGCTGCCCGTGATTTTGAATCGGGCCTTCGCGCCGCTGTGCGTCTTCATCTTGTACTTCGCGCCTTTTGTCTTGACGTTACCCTTAGCCACCTGTCTCCTCTTTTCCGTCCGTCGCCGATGTTGCTTCGGCCGCAGCCACCGCTGGTTCAGGCGGGGCTGCCGCCGGTTTCGCCGCCTTCACCTTCGGCGCTGCCGCCGGCTTCGCCAGCTCCGCGACCGCATCGCCGTTGGCGGTAGCCTTCGCTGCCGCGACAACCTTCTTCACCGTCGGGGTCAGGATCACTGAAAGGAAGCGCCCTTCCATCCCCGGCGGTTTCTCGACGCTCGCCGATTCCTTCAGCCGCTCCAGCGCCTTACCCAGCACCTCGTGGCCGATCTCCGGGTGGGAGAGTTCTCGCCCGCGGAACATGATGGAGAGCTTCACCTTGTCGCCCTCCGCCAGCAGCCGCTCGACGATCTTCACCTTCAGGTCGATATCATGTTGTCCGGTCCGGGGCCGCATTCGCACCTCGTGGATCATCGTCCCCTTCTGGTGCTTGCGGCCTTCGCGCTCTTTCTTCGCCTGCTCGTACTTCCACTTCCCGTAGTCCAGGATGCGGCAAACAGGCGGCTGCGCGTTCGAGTCCACCTCGACCAGGTCGAGACCGGCCTCGCGGGCGCGGGTCATCGCGTCGATAAAGGAAATAACGCCAACGTTGTCGCCGTCTGCCCCTATCAGGCGGACCTCACGCGTGCGGATCCGCTCGTTAGTACGAAGCTCTCGGGCGATAGGTCAGTTCCCCTCGTTGATGCTTAGCGCCACTGTACGGGAATGTTAGCACATCGCTTTCACGAGCGACAAACACGCCAGTCAAGCCTTCGTAACAGTCTTTTCGCCGCTGTTTTCGTATCCCTCACACCGCACCACTGGTAACGCCGGATACTTCTGAAACCTCGGATCCGTCTCCGATAGCCTGCACAACCAGAACTCGCTCCCCCGGCCGCTCCGCACAACCCGCGAATGGACACACTTTGCACACAGCCCTGGATCGACCTTCACGGCCGTTACGCAATCACCTTTCGCTCGACCTCATCCTGCATCCGCGCAATCAGATCCGCGATCGCCATCGACTTCAAGTCTTCGCCTGACCGCAGCCGCACCGATGCCGCGTGCCCCTCCGCCTCCCGGTCACCGACGACCAGCATGTAGGGTACTTTCTGCAACTGCGCCCCGCGGATCTTTGCCTGCATGCGTTCGTTCCGCTCGTCCACTTCCACCCGGAAATCCTGGGCCCGAAGTTCCGCCGCCACCTGCTGCGCGTACTCGTTGTGCCGGTCTGCAATCGGGATCACCATTGCCTGCACCGGGGCCAGCCACAATGGGAACGCGCCGGCGTACAACTCGATCAGGTACGCCATCATCCGCTCCATCGTGCTGATTACACCGCGGTGGATAATCACCGGCCGGTGTTCCCCGCCGTCTTCGCCGATGTACTTCAGCTCGAACTGGTTGGGCAGATGAAAGTCCACCTGGATCGTCGAGATCGTCTCCTCGCGCCCGATCCAGTCGCGGATCTGGATGTCGATCTTCGGTCCGTAGAACGCAGCCTCGCCTTTCGCCTCATGAAACGGGAGGCCGAGCTCCGTCATCGCTTGCCTGAGCACCCGTTCGCCGAACTCCCACATCGCATCGTTCTGCACGTACTTCTCGTTATCCTCCGGGTCGCGCAGCGACAGGCGGTACGAGTAGTTGGTGATTCCCAGGTCGTTGTATGCGCGCTCAACCAGCTGCATGACCTTGGAGAACTCCGGCTTGATCTGCTCCGGTGTGATAAAGATGTGCGCGTCGTTCAGCGCCATCGAACGCACCCGGCTCAGCCCGCCGACCACGCCCGACTTCTCGTAGCGCCACATCGTACCGATTTCGGCGATCTTGATCGGCAGGTCACGGTAACTGCGCAGCGCATGCTCGTAAACGAGGATGTGGTGCGGGCAGTTCATCGGCCGCAGCACCAGCTCCTCGTGCTCCAGCGCCATTGGCGGGTACATGTTGTCCTTGTAGTGGTCCCAATGTCCGGAGCGCTTATAGAGGTCGACCTTGCCGAGGTCCGGCGACTTGACGTGCTGGTAGCCCAGCTCTCGCTCGAGTCCCATGATGTACTGCTCGAGAAGCCGGCGGACCGTCGCCCCCTTTGGCAGAAGAATCGGCAATCCGGACCCGACCAGCTCGCTCGACATAAATAACTGCAACTCGCGGCCGAGCTTTCGGTGGTCTCGTCGCTCGAACTCCTCCAGGCGCTGCAGGTAATCGTCCAGTTCCGCTTTCGTGTCGAACAACGCCCCGTAGATTCGCTGCAGCATCGGTCGCTTCTCACTGCCACGCCAGTACGCGCCGGCAACTGACATCAACTTAAACGCCGGCACCTCGCCAGTTTTCGAAACGTGCGGTCCCTGGCAGAGGTCGATGAATTCGCCTTGCTGGTACAGTCCAACCTCGGCATCCTCAATCTCATCGATCAGTTCCAGCTTGTATGGCTGATCATGGAACCGCTTCCGAGCCTCGTCCTTCGTGATCGCCGACGGCTCGAACGGAACGTTCGACTCGATCCGGTTCCGCATCCGCTCTTCGATGTCAGGCAAGTCCTCCAGTGTCAGTGGTCGGGGCAACTCAAAGTCGTAGTAAAACCCGTTGTCGATCGGCGGCCCGATCCCCAGCTTCGCCGTCGGGAAAATCTCCATCACCGCTTCCGCCATGACGTGTGCCGCGGAGTGTCTCATCCGCTCCAGTCGCTCTTCTCTTGGCATATCTTTCAGTTCAGGCATATGTCCTCACAGGCTAAAGGTTTGGGTCCGAGTTTTCATTCGCCGCGCCGGGTGCCTACCCGCACGGCCGCCGCGTCGCCGTGGTCATCATCCCCATCATCCACCGGCAACTCATTTCTCTACCGCCTTCCCAAACCGGTACAACAACCACCAATGCGCAAACAACAACCCCAGCGCCAACAACGCCGCAATCACCATCACCGCCACCAACCCCCACCTCCCATCGGCCGCCGCCACCACCGCAAAGACCACAGAAGCCACGAGCATCACCATAGGTGTGAGCCACATCCAGGCCCGAAGAATCGCCATCGTCAAACTCGTGTCCTGCCTGCTCATCTTCTTTCTCAACGCCCCTTACAAATGAAAATGCTCCTCGTCCATTGTTGGGACGGGAGCGATCCGTGGTTCCACCCAGCTTCTCCTTCCGGTACGCGGAAGGACTTCATTCGGCCGCTATCGGGTGCTTCCGGGCCACTTATCCTCCTCGGTTCAGTGACCAGCTCTCGGGTGGTTTTCGCCCGGCAGTGGTGGCTCGCTCACACCTGTCGCGGAGCCTCTCTGCAATACTTGCCGCGGGCTACTCTTCCCTGTCGTCGCCTCTAATCTTCAGTTGTCTAAATGGTGGGCGATATTGGACTTGAACCAATGACCTCAGCGATGTCAACGCTGCGCTCTAGCCAACTGAGCTAATCGCCCGTGCCCAAGTAGTGTAGCAACGCCTTCGGAAAAGGGTCAACGATAGCTGTAGATGCGGGTGCCGCTCGCCCGCGTGTGCCCATAAGAAACGCGGCTCAGAACGAGCGGCGTTCCGAAACTTCGAGCTTGAGCCTAAACCCGGATACAGGCCACCCAGTGCTCTTTGGTTCCCGACCCCACGTTCCGCCACTCAGGTACCGCCTGCTTGCACTCCTCGATCGCCATCGGGCAGCGCGTGTGGAACACGCAGCCGGACGGCGGGTGCAGCGGGCTCGGCACGTCACCTGTCAGAATGATGCGCTCTCGCTTTGACTCCACCGCCGGGTCCGGGATCGGCACCGCAGAGAGAAGCGCTTTCGTGTAAGGATGCAGCGGGTTCTCGTAGAGCTCGGCACGGTCCGCCAGCTCCATCATCTTGCCCAGGTACATTACTGCCACACGGTCGCTGATGTGACGCACCACCGAAAGGTCGTGCGCGATGAACAGGTACGTCAAACCGAACTGCTGTTGCAAGTCCTCGAGGAGGTTGATGATCTGCGCTTGAATCGAAACGTCCAGCGCCGATACCGCCTCGTCGCACACAATAAAGTCCGGCTGCACCGCCAGCGCCCGGGCGATGCCGATTCGCTGTCGCTGTCCGCCCGAGAACTCGTGCGGGTAGCGGTTCGCGTAGTAGGGGTTCAGTCCCACCGTCTGCATCAGCTCCTGGACTCGAGCCTGGCGGTCCTTGCGGCTCTTCACCAGCCCGTGGATGATCAGCGGCTCCGCGATGATGCTGCCCACCGTCATTCGCGGGTTCAGCGAAGCGTACGGGTCCTGGAAGATCATCTGCATGTATCGGCGCATCCGGCGCAGGTCGCCGCCCTTCATCTTCTCCAGGTCGTTTCCCCGGAACTTGACCGAGCCCGTGGTCGGCTTATACAGGAGCAGGATCACACGGCCCAACGTTGTCTTACCGCAACCGGACTCGCCCACGAGGCCCAGCGTCTCGCCCCTGCGGATGTTAAAGGACACGTTGTCGACGGCCTTCACGTCGGCGACCTTGCGCTGGATGAGGATGCCTGAAGTGACCGGGAAGAACATCTGGATGTCCTTCACCTCGACAAGGGTCTCCCCCATAGACGGTGCGCTCGGTGGGTTCGTTTGTTCGATCGTCATCTGATCCTCCGACTACACGGTCGCCGCGGCTGGCTCTTCCTTGCGTACTTTCTCCCACTCCCAGCAGGCCGCGCTGTGCGCGTCGCCGACGCTGATGAGCGGCGGGTTCTCTGTCTTGCATCGCTCCACCTGGAACCGACAGCGTGGCCGGAACGGGCAGCCGCTGTCCATGTGGATGAGGTCTGGCGGCATCCCCTCGATCGGGTCCAGCTTCTCCTTGCGGATCTCGTCCAGCCGCGGCACCGATCGCAGCAGACCCAGGGTGTAAGGGTGGCGTGGGTTGGCGTAAAGCTCGGCGGCCGTCGCCGTCTCGATGACGCGGCCGGCATACATCACGTTCACGCGGTCGGCGTAGCGAGCGACGACGCCGAGGTTGTGGGTGATGATGATCACGGCGGTGCCCAGCTCGCGGGTGAGGCGGGTGAGGAGCTCGAGGATCTGCGCCTGGATCGTGACGTCGAGCGCTGTGGTCGGCTCGTCGGCCAACAGCAGCTTGGGGTTGCAGGAAAGCGCCATGGCGATCATCACGCGCTGCCGCATGCCGCCCGAGAACTGGTGCGGGTAGTCGCCGATACGGGATTTCGCCTCCGGGATTCCCACCATCTCGAGCAACTCGATGGCGCGCTGCGTGGCACCTTGCTTGTCCATCTTCAGGTGCAGCTCCAGCGTCTCTGTCAGCTGCCGCCCGATTGTGAGCACCGGGTTCAGCGAGGTCATCGGCTCCTGGAAGATCATGCCGATCTTGTTGCCGCGGATGTGGCGGATCTCCTCGTCGTCCATCTTGAGGATGTTCTCGCCCTCGAACATGATCTCGCCTTCGACGATCTTGCCGGGCGGGCTCGGGATCAGACGCAGGATCGAGAGCGCGCTGACAGTCTTGCCGCAGCCGGACTCTCCCACCAGGCCGAGAATCTCGCCGGGCATCACGTCGTAGGAGACGCCGTTGACTGCGTTGACCACCCCTTCTTCCGTGAAGAACTGGGTTCGCAGGTTCTTTACTGCTAATAGCGGCTCGGCCAAGGTGCCCTCCTCAACGCCGCCCCTGTGCGGCTGACCCCTTCTATATTCACTTACGTCTGGTGGGGGAACGGGGACTCGAACCCCGACGCCTCGCGGCACGTGATCCTAAGTCACGCTCGTCTGCCAATTCCGACATTCCCCCTGGCAGTGGTCTTTTCTTACTGGTGGGCCACCAAGGACTCGAACCTTGAACCTAGCGATTAAGAGTCGCTTGCTCTACCATTGAGCTAGTGGCCCCTGGCGCTATCCCGGTGCCCGATTTTGGTGCGCGGAGTATACCACAAGCACCGAGCCAGCCGTTCCATTCAAGCACGACCGCCCCAGAAGGGGCAATCGCCGCTGTAACCTGTCACGCAGCGCCCTGACCCTCTGCCACTGAGACACTTGCACCGCGCGCCCGCCCCGCCAGACCCTTGCAGGGTTCGCTGCGCGCCCACCCCGCCATACCCTTGCAGGGCGCGATGCGCGCCCGCCCCGCCAGACCCTTGCGTGGTTCGCTGCGCGCCCGCCCCGCCAGACCCTTGCAGGGCGCGATGCGCGCCCGCCCCGCCAGACCCTTGCAGGGCGCGATGCGCGCCCGCCCCGCCAGACCCTTGCAGGGTTCGCTGCGCGCCCGCCCCGCCAGACCCTTGCAGGGTTCGCTTCGCGAAGTCTGTTTTGCAAAAATGGGTGTTTGCAGAGAGCCTGGCGTTCGCCCCCAGATCCTTAGCAGGATGGCGTGGGGAGTGCCACCCGGGTATTGACAAGCCCCTGGTGGTTGGCAGTGTCACTTGTGTCTTTGAGTTGTGGCGACGCTCTGGCATGCTGGCAGAACAAGTCAGGGCTTGGGCCCTGACCACAAGTGGGGAGGTTGTGATGGTGGAAGAGAAGCGAAAGCGGACGACGCGCAGAACGGGTGACGGCAAGCCGAATGCGGGTAAACCCGGCAAGGGTAGAGGCAAGGGCGGCGGCCCGAAGTCGAAGCGGGGCAAGGAGCGGATGAGGCTGAACCCGATCCGGCATGGAGTGTACGCGGAGACGCCGGTGATCCCGCTGGTGGAGCGGCAAGAGGACTGGGACAAGCTGCGGAGTGGGCTGTTCGAATACTGGGCGCCGCGGGGAACGATGCAAGAGGAGTTGGTGGACCGGATCGGCTGGATCTTGTGGAGGATGCGACGGAACCTGCGATTCGAGCGCGGGGCGATCGAGAGCTACATGGGCGATGTGCCGCGGGACTGGCGCGAGGCGCGGCAGCAGATGGGCATGCCGGTCCCGGATACGCTAACGGCGCAGGCGGTGGCGGAGATGGACCGGATGCTGATGGCGCGCCTTCTGCCGGGGGACGAGGACCTGGACAAGGTGATGCGTAACGAGACGAAGCTGCACAAGTTCCTGCTGCAGACGATCCACACATTGTTGGTCCAGCAGGGGTTAATGGGAAACGTGACCCACGGCAAGCCGCGGAGGCCTGACCTGGACCCACCGGGGATGCCGTGCACAAGGAAGCAGCCCCGGTTGCAGGCGGAACAACTGGGTGCCTCGCGGAGTAAAGAATGGACAGGGGACAGTGGACAGTGGCCGGGGGGTGGAAGTGAGGAAGAAGAAGCAACCAAGACAGAGGGGGTTTTACGGGAGCTGGGGGACTGACGGTCCTACCGGCGACGGCGGTGGGGGCGCAGGCGACCTCGAGATGCAGCGGCTGCTGAGGGACGCGCTTTACAGGCACCCGGGGAACCTGGCCAAGGCTATCCGAGTGGTGGAGATACAGTTGAAGGCGAATGCCGCAGGAGGCAAGCAGTCGAACGCGAAGGACCTGGCGGAGCGGATGAGGGGGGCGCTGGACTTGCTGGGGGACCAGTTGTTGCCGGCGGACCAGCCGAAGGGGGAGGAGTGAATCGATCTCCAACAGCCATAACACGCGGAATGCCGGCGAGATGCATGGGTCGAGGCAAGACCTACGCGTGGATCAGCGCGGTCTTCAAAAGAAGCTGTTCGCGGATGCGATCGAATGCCGTGACCACTCTCTCATCCCACTGGCTGCCGGCGCCGTCCCGCAGAATCACAGTTGCTTCTTCGAGGGGCATGCCCTTTCGGTAGGGCCGGTCGGTCACCATGGCGTCAAACGCGTCCGCCACAGCAACAATTCGCGCTGCTAGGGGTATCTTCTCGCCAGCGAGGCCGTCGGGATAACCTTTGCCGTCCCAGCGTTCGTGGTGGTAGTACACAATCTTGTAGGCCTTCTGTAGGAACCCGATCCGCTGACAAATTCGGCCACCATCAGGGCTGTGTCGCTTGATGATGTCGTACTCTTCGGGCGTCAGCTTGTCGGGTTTGTTGAGGATGGCATCGGGAACAACGATCTTACCCACGTCATGGAGCGCAGCGCCGAATCTGATGACCTCCACTTCGCGAGGCGGCAGCTTCAGGGCTTCAGCTATGGCCTTTGAGTACACCGCCAAACGTTGACAATGTCCTCCTGTGTAAGCGTCCCGGCTCTCGATTACATCGGACATGGCCATGGCTGTCTCTTCCAGTAGGCTCTCCAGAGATTGCCTCTGCCTTGCGTTACACACCGCGATTGCCGCCTGGGCCGATATACGCTTCAACGTGTCGATTTCGTCCTCGCTGAAGTCGCGCGGCTCCTTATATCCAACTGTCAGCGCCGCAAGAACCACCCCATCCAGCACAACGGGAATCGCCACAGCAGCGGCGTAGTTCATCCTTCTCGCGAAGCTCTTCATCTTGTCGTAGCGAGGGTCAGTGCTGATATCGGTTGCCACCGCGATCTCGTTGTGCCGGAGGGCCCAGCCAGAAACCCCCTCTCCGAGTGGAAACTCGGGGTTGGCGGGGTATGCACCTTGGTCCGGGCCACTGATGTGGTGGATCGCTCGGGCCTCGTTACCCCCCTCGTTGCTTGGCGTCACTATCGCTGCGTACTGCGCGCCGGTAAGACCGCCCACCAGCCGCGCGATCTCCTTGAGCGCTTCCTCTTCGTTCGCTCCCCGCAGGATCATCCGGTCGATGGAGTGGAGGAGGTTTAGTTCGTTTCCGCGGGCGGTGCTGAGTGCTGCTAGCTGCGCGCTCTGCGACTCGAGCAATTCGTGGAGGCGTTTTTCCTCTGTCACGTCTCGTGCCACCGCGTACATCAGCTGCCGTTCGTGGTCTGGCTGTGACGTCCAGTGGAACCACTTGTATGAGCCGTCGTTGCAGAGATAGCGGTTTTCGAACGAGAGCACCTTATATCCCGCCTCCAGCTGCTTCGCAACTTCATCCGTCGTGCGTTGGTGGTCGTCCGGGTGGACGAAATCAAGAAACGGGCGCCTGGTCAACTCTTCGACCGTAAAGCCTGTCACCTGCTCCCAGACTCGGTTCAGGCGCTTGAAGTGGCCATCGAAGCTGGCGATGCACAGCATATCGACGGAAAGCTCGAAGAACCGGCTCAATTCCTCAATATCAAGGGAGGAGCCGGGCACAATTTCATCTATCTTCGGCATATAGATAAGACGAATCCTCCGAACCGGGTGTTACATAGACACCCCGCGCCGCAGCGGGTTCAGCCGCACCACGGCCTTCCCCCGCTTCGTCTTCGGCCCGCTGCCTCGCTTACGCTTCGCCTCCGCCACCGCAGGCGCCTCTTCTTACTGCTTGGTCAGGTCAGCATGCCAGCGAGGCCAGCCGATCTCGGAAGCCCAAATAGCACTTAGCTGGGCCGCCCACCGCAGGGTTTCTTCGAGAGGTCCAACCTCCCCTCTGGCTAACGCATTCTTGGTCAGGTCGGCTCGGGGGAGTCAAGGGAACAATACAGAGTCGATCGGGATGACGGCCTCGAATGGCGCGTAGAGGTAGTAAGAGTGTTCGTCTGCCAGCTCACCAAATAGAGCCAGCGCGATTACGGCATCTTGGCAGCAGTGCCGAAACCGCTCAATGAATTCCGCCTGGGCGAATTGTCGGTTGGCGGTTCGGATTGCCCAATCAATCGGTTTGGTAATGCCCTCGCGTTGAAGAGCGGACCCAAGCATGTCCAGCCCCATCTCCGATCGCTTGAAAGACGGGCCCGTACCAAGCCGCTCTATGTCTTCTAGGGCCCGACTCATTGACTCGCGGTACGCCTCCTGTACAGGCCCGTTCGCGGGCTCATCCATTATCTTCATGGCGGCATCGATGGCCTCCCCATGGCGCTCGGAACCGACTGCGCACCTCAACATCATGTGGGCGCTCTCGATTGCATGCCAGTTCTGAATCCTCACGACTCGGGTCACAAACCGTTCTTCAGGAAACAGTGACGGTGGCCGAATCTTCGGAGCAAGCCCTTCTCCCAAGGATTCAATCGGGACAATGCGAGCGAATGGTCCGTACCAGGTTGCGAATTCAGCATCGTCCATGATCTCGTGGCACAGAATTAGGCCCATGAGCGCTATCCTCGCTCTAATATGGAATAAGGGATCGCCATCGCCAATCGCCTTATCAAGTTCCTTCCGTGCCGGTCTGATTACCTTCTCTTCGTGATCCCTTCCGTATTTTGACTCGGCGGCAACCTGCACTTCGTAGGTGTTAGACGACCCGAACGCAGACGAAGCCAGTTGCGCTTCAAAGTCCGCGGATTCGCGCTCCTTCGCAGTCAGCGCTCCAACTCGCTCTATGAAGCGCTTGACCTGCCTCGTATTGGGTCCGTACTTGTCGAAGAGTTCCACGCAGCGACATTATAGTTTGCGCCACAATTGACGGAGCACTGGCCTACTGAGACTCTTGGTCACGTCCTTCCGATCTGCACCCGATGCAACGAGATGATCGGAGCCGCTGGTGGTGATAGGGAGACAGAAGCGGATTCTGAGAAATGAAGGAAGCCGACGCCCAAACTCACCGGTTATTCGGCGTATAGGATTACGTCTCCGACACGTATATCTTTTGAGTCCCAATGGGGAATTGACCCGTCAGGCAGGGTGATACGATGAGTTGTGGCAACGTGAAGGCCAAAACTGTTACTGTGGCGCACAATGTCACTATCGCCAGGCGGATAGTCCCAAGATGGTCGTCGCCGACCGGGAATTAGGAGCGATGTAAGATTGCCGGTGTTAATCTTGTTCCAGATATCGAGTGCAACAAATAATCGGTCGAGTTCATCTTGAGAAAGACGAACGGTCGGAGGCCTAACCATGATGAGTCCTGAGACGCGGGCGATCCTTCAACTCTATAGAGACGGCAACTTCAGCAACCGAGATCTCGCCGAATGGCTTGTACAAATGGAGTACGCTGATGATCTCCCTCAAGATGAGCGAGATAGCCTAGCGCGACTCCGTCTTGTGGTGATTGAAGAAGCGGAGGGCCGAAGGAACGCTGAAGAAGTCGTAAGTGCCGTTGCCGATCTGTTGGCCAGAGAAACGCCGGACGAAGCCATAATTGTGCTCCGCTCCGGATCAGCCACACAATGGCAACCAGCGAGTGCCGTCACTGGAGTGGTGTCCCCGGCACGATACGCTGGTATATGACCCGATACGGGATTCGTGTCAACCGTTCGCCATCAAGTCGGATGTCGAACCAAAATAGCCCCTGCTTCTCAAATCTGTACTGAATCTGCGCCACCACGTTTGCTCCTCGATCCTCACCCTCAAACAACACAGTGTTTGTCCAAAGCTGCCTGGGCTGACCGTCCGGCGGCTCTACCCAAAGCGTAAGTTCCGATGTTCCTCGCGCGCGGCCTGACACGAGCATTAGCACGAGGATGAGGTTGTAATCACTGGCGGGCATGTCAGCGGGCGCTTGCCCGCCAGATGCGGCTATCGTCAGCCGGTCTACTACACGAATCAAGGAGAGGACGCCGTCCTTTCCTTCGATTACCGATTCACAGATCAGCGCGGCTTTTAGGTAGGGACCCATATCTGCATTTGGCATAGATAGCGGTGCTCCTGTGGAGTTCCTTGGCGTCGGACAGGTCGTTCGAGTGATCGCGCGAATGCGCAGGGGAGACGCGTGCGGCTAGGATACTCGCATTCGCGACCACATTCTAGCGCATCGGTCGATGGCCTCGGACGAACACTGGTCTTCTGGACGACTGCACGAGACTGTCAATACCCAAATTGCACTCGCGCCTGCTCCCCGACTTTTGCCAAACAAACTCGGGCTTTGCCCGGCCGTCGCGACCCGCCCTGTGCCCTATCACCCGTCCCCTGTAACCTGAAAGCGTGCAACAAGACCACATCCGTAACTTCTGCATCATCGCCCACATCGACCACGGCAGTCCACCTTCGCCGACCGCCTCCTCGAGGCCACTGGCACCAGCCGGGCGCATCTATGAGCCCAGCGCGGTTGTTGAAACGAATCGCCCGCGGAGACTTGCACAACGTGCGGTTCGCCGATGTCGTTGGACTGGCCGAAGCACTGGGGTTCACGCAACTACGCGTCGCTGGAAGCCACCACATCTTTGTGCATCCGGACATCCCAGAACTGATCAACTTGCAGGAAGTGAAGGGGCAGGCGAAGGCGTACCAGCTTCGGCAATTACTGCGCCTCATCGAGAGGTATAATCTAGAGTTGAAGGATTAGACGTGCGCGACTACCACATCAACATCTTCTACAGCGAGGAGGATGACGGATACATCGCCGACATCCCGGACCTTGATTCCTGTTCGGCGTTCGGAGAGACCGCCGAAAAAGCCCTGGCCGAAGTGAAGCAGGCCAAGGCTGCCTGGCTCGAAGCGGCGCAGAAGGCTGGCAAGCCCGTACCATCTCCACGCTACCGCCCGGCGATCTACCAATCGGCCGGCTGACGCTCCACCGCTAACCAGCTAACCTCCAGCCTCTAACCTCTAACCATCCCAACCTGTACCCTAGTCCTCGTGCAACAAGACCACATCCGCAACTTCTGCATCATCGCCCACATCGATCACGGCAAGTCCACCCTCGCCGACCGCCTCCTCGAGGCCACCGGTACCAGCCGGGCGCCGCCAGATGTCCCAGATGGGCGGCGAACAGGGTCTGGTACGATATCCAAGTAGGGCTGAGTCATGAAATTCACAAGGATCACCGTCGAAGCTGACAAGATGGGCGGGGTGCCGTGTATCCGCGGCCTGCGCTTGCCCGTTGCCACGGTTGTCGCAATGGTGGCCGACGGCATGACTAATCAGGAGATCCTTGACGCGTACCCGTACCTTGAGGCGGAAGACATCAAGGAAGCTCTGCGCTACGCCGCAGAGGCTGTGCGAGAGCGCGCGATACCCCTAACTACCTAGTTGCGTTTCCTGGTCGATGCCGCCCTCTCGCCCAAAATTGCGGCCGCTCTCGTGTCCGCGGGTCATGATGCCGTGCACCTCGTGGACTACGGCATGCTCGCGGCCGGCGATCACGAGGTTCTTGCCAGGGCGGCGAAGGAGGATCGCATTATCGTGTCGGCCGACACCGATTTCGCGATGATCCTGGCGCTCGGCCGTGAATCCCCTCCTTCGCTCATCCTATTCCGGCACCCAGTCCACGCGCCGAGCCAGCAGGCCCGCCGGCTGATAGCCGAACTGCCGGGGCTCGAGGAAGCACTCGCCGAGGGCAGTATCGTCGCAATCGAGGAAGCGAGGGTTAGGGTCAGGACCGTCCCTATCACCGATTAGGCACCCTCGCGGCCTGGCGACCGACTGAAACCTAAAACCTGAAACCTGTACCCTAGTCCTCGTGCAACAAGACCACATCCGCAACTTCTGCATCATCGCCCACATCGATCACGGCAAGTCCACCCTCGCCGACCGCCTCCTCGAGGCCACCGGTACCATCGAGAGCCGCCAGATGTCCGCCATGGGCGGCGAGCAGGTCCTCGACTCCATGGATTTGGAGCGCGAGCGGGGCATCACGATAAAGGCGGCCGCCGTCCGCATGTCCTACCGCTATGAGGGTTCAGGTTTCAGGTTACAGGTTTCAGACGGGGCAGATGGTGGCACTGAAACCTCAAACCTGAAACCTGAAACCTACGAACTGAACCTCATCGACACGCCCGGCCACGTCGACTTCACATACGAGGTCTCCCGCGCGCTCGCCGCCTGCGAGGGCGCCCTCCTCGTCGTCGACGCGTCCCAGGGCATCGAGGCGCAGACCCTCGCCAACGTCTACATGGCCCTCGATCTCAACCTCACGATCATTCCCATCGTCAACAAGATCGACCTTGCCTCCGCCGAGCCCGAGCGCGTCGCCCAGGAGCTCTGCGACGTCATCGGCTTCAAGATGGAGGAGGTCCTCTACGTCTCCGCCAAGGAGGGCACCAACATCGAGGGTCTTCTCCAGGCCGTCGTCCAGCGCGTCCCGCCGCCCTCGGGCAACCCCGACGCCCCCCTGCGAGCGCTCATCTTCGACTCCAAGTACGACTCCTACAAGGGCGTCATCGCCTACGTCCGCGTCATCGACGGCAGCGTCTCCCTCGGGTCGTCTCTACACCGCGACAAGCTGCGGTTGATGGCCACCCAGCGCATGATCGAGCCGCTGGAGACCGGAACTTTCCGCCCGACGTTCTCGCCCACAGACGGACTCACCACCGGCGAGGTCGGATACGTCGCGACCGGCCTCAAGACGGTGCGCGACTGCCGCGTCGGCGACACCATCACCTCCGAGACGGATCCCGCGCCGGCGCCGCTGCCCGGCTACAACCCCGCGAAGTCGATGGTCTTCGCGGGCCTCTACCCCTCCGACGCCAACGACTACGAGGAACTCCGCGACGCCCTCGAGAAGCTGCAGCTCAACGACGCCGCCCTTCACTACCAGCCGGAGAGCTCGGTCGCGCTTGGCCCCGGCTACCGAGCCGGCTTCCTCGGCCTCCTCCACATGGACATCGTGCAGGAACGCCTCGAACGCGAGTACGACCTCGACATCCTCGCCACCGCACCCTCCGTCAGCTACCGCGTCCGCCTCACGACCGGAGACGAGATCGAGGTCGATTCCCCAGCCGACATGCCGGACCCCAGCAAGATCGACGAGGTGCTCGAGCCCTGGATGACGGTCTCGATCGTCACCCCGGACCGCCACATCGGCGCGATCATGGAGCTCGTCATCGGCCGGCGCGGTGCCTACACCAAGACCGACTACCTGGAGCACGACACCCACGTCAAGCCCGGCGAGCGCCGGGTCCTCCTCGAGTACCAGATGCCGCTCAGCGAAATGCTGGTCGACTTCTACGACGAGCTGAAGTCGCGCACCCAGGGTTACGCCTCGCTGGACTACGCTTTCGCGGACTACCGGCCGGAGAAGCTGGTCAAGGTCGACATCCTCGTCAACAGCGTCCCCGTCGACGCCCTCTCCGCCCTCATGCACTCCGACGATGCCCAGCGCCAGGGCCGCGCCCTCGTCGAGCGATTGCGCTCGCTCATCCCCCGCCAGATGTTCGAGGTGCCGATCCAGGCCGCGATCGGGGGCCGCATCATCGCCCGCGAAAGCGTGAAGGCGCTCCGCAAGAACGTGCTCGCCAAGTGCTACGGCGGAGACGTCACCCGCAAGCGCAAACTATTGGAGAAGCAGAAGAAGGGCAAGAAGCGCATGAAGCGGGTCGGAAACGTCGAGATTCCGCAGGAAGCGTTCATGTCGCTGCTGAGGATCGGCAAGTAGGGCGATTTTCCGTGGTCAAATAGCATGGAATCGTAATACTCAGGCGTCGCGTCAAGCTCTACAATATGTGCACCAGAGGTCGTGCAGCAGGGGAGATGCAGGTCAGGGAATGACCTGCGGACAAAGGGGGCAGCGTGCAGGTAGCACCAGACAAACCTGACAGCGAAATCCTTACGACGACGAAAATTTGCGTGGTGTCGCCGTTTGAGCCGCTTCGTCTCGGGCTGGTGCAGACGATCAACAACACGCCTGACCTTGAGGTGTGTGGTGAAGCGCGCGACCTCGCTGACCTCGTCACCAAAGCCGCTTTCCGGGTTGCCGATGTGCTTGTCGTGGATTCGGGAGCGGTGCCGATCGAGAACCGCGGTGTCTACATTCAGATATATGAGTGGCTGCCGCAGCTGAAGGTGCTCTTCCTCGGTTCGGACGAGGATACTCGCTCGATCAGCCCCGAGGACATCCCGACCTACATGCGGCTAAAGACGGTCGGCTTCATCCTCAAGGACGGCCCGACGACACGCTTGATCGATTCGATCCGTCTGGTTGCGGCTGGGACGTTCGTGTGCGAGATCGACTTGATCCGCCACATCTTGACCCGCCTGACCCAATGGGCGCAGTACGCAGGAGACGACAACGCCCGCAACGGACAGCAGCTATCCGAGCGCGAGACCGAGGTGCTCACCCTGGTGGCCCGCGGCTACTCGAACAAGGAGATCGCTCACGAGCTGTTCCTCTCGGAGGGCACCGTGAAGGCGCATGTCAGCCATATCATGGCCAAGCTGTCCCTGGACCGCCGCACTGACCTTGTGCGATACGCTCTGTCAACGGGGCTGGTCCCTCTGCAAGAGGAACCGGACACCGAGCGCCGCACGGCCTAGTAGTCACTATCTCCAGTGACTGAAACTTGCTATGTTTTCAGCAACCATGGAAGGTGTGCTGGAAGTTCGCCCGGACCATCTCGAAACGCTGAGCAGCGGCGGCCTTGATCTGCCATATGTGGAGTTCGGCGAGGTGCAGCCGCCCATCAAGCTCATCCACGCCGGCGACGAGTACTGGTACTTCAAGACGTTGCCTCTGAAGGGTTACGGCGCGGTACTCGACCGCTATGTTCGCGGGTTGCAGGCCGAGGGTCACAAGCCACTGTTGGCGCGCTTTTTCCTCCGCATCTACATCTACGCTACGGGGATCACGCCGATCGGCGCTGGCAAGCCGCCCGCCGCCGCGTAGCGGCGCTCCGGCCGCCCACCGACCACTGTCATGACCTCAAGCAAGACGCAGGCTATGCGGGCGCTTGAAGCAAAGGGAATCGCGTACCAGGCCATCACCTACGATGCGGCAGGTGAGTTCCATTCGGCGGAGGAAGCGGCCGTTATACTCGGCGTGCCGCCGGCCGCGATGTACAAGACGCTCGTCGTCCTCCGCGAGGGAGCGAAGGCACGCCCGATGATAGTGATGGTACCTTCGGACTCGCAGCTGGACCTGAAGCGCCTGGCCGCGGCTCTCGGCGAGAAGAAACTGCGGATGGCCACTCAACGAGAGGCAGAACAGCTCACGGGCATGCAGGTCGGCGGCATCTCGGTACTCGCGTTGAAACGTTCGGCGGCGTTTGATGTGTACATCGACGAACGCGCACGTTCCCTGGAGACGATCCATATTTCGGCCGGCGAACGCGGCACCGAGATCGCCCTGAAGACGACCGAGCTTGTTGTCGTCAGCGGGGCGAGGTACGTGAGGGCCACGCCGTAAGGCGCGGCAGAGCAGCGCCCTACATTGGCTCTACAATCGACCCATGCCGCACGCCGTCAAGGTCCACATTCGCAAGTGTCCCGACTGTGGCCGGGACGAGTGGTGGATGGCTCCGAAGTATGCGGCAGGCCGGACTATTACAGTCTACCCTTCGTTGCTGGGCAGCTGGTGGTGGAGGCTAATTGCAGGCCTCACGGTCCCTCGAATCGGCTGGTGGTGGCTCACCAAGCAGGTTGAGGACGACGTGCTACACGGCCCACTCACAGCCGAGCTTCCGGCGGACACGGCGCGCTGCACGAACTGTGGTACCTTAATCGACTTCACCCAATCGCCCGGCTAGGCGTTCCGCGCGGCCTCCAGCGCCTCTCGTAGGTCTGTCGGTAAGGGCGACTCGAACTCCACCTGCCTACCGCCCAACGGCATTGCGAACGCCAGTCTCCACGCATGCAGGAACTGCCGTTTTACGAGGGGCGAAGGCCGGCCGTACACCGAATCCCCAACTATTGGAAGGCCGATCGCCGCCAGGTGCACGCGTATCTGGTGGGTGCGGCCTGTGACCGGCTCCACTTCCAAGAGCGCGTACTTGCCCAGGTCCTCCCGCACCTTGTAGCGAGTCGTCGCGTCCCGGCCGCTCTCTACAACCCCCATCTTCTTGCGGTTCTCCAGGCTGCGGCCAATCGGCGCCTCGATCTGTCCCTGGCGAGGGCTCGGGACGCCATGGACGAGCGCGAGGTACGTCTTGTGTACGCTCCGCTGTGAAAGCTGTTGTTGTAGCGCGCGCATCGCTCGGTCGTTCTTCGCTACGACGAGCAGCCCCGAAGTGTCCTTGTCCAGCCGGTGTACGATTCCCGGCCGCAGCGTTCCTGCGATTCCCTGCAGATCGGGGCAGATTGCGAGGAGTGCGTTGACGAGCGTGCCGTTCGGATTCCCGGGCGCCGGGTGGACAGTCAATCCCGGTGGCTTGTCGACGACGATGATGTCGTTGTCCTGGTAAATCACCGTCACCGAAATCCATTGAGGCTCCAGGCTCAGCTCTTCAGGCGGCGGAACTTCCACGACCACTTCAGTGCCGGCAGTGAGTTTCTCAGAAGCTTTTGGCACGCGTCTGTCGATCCTGATCATGCCACCATCCAGAAGGCGCTTCACGTAGCTGCGCGAAATCTCCGGCAACGCCCGCGCAACGAACGTATCGACCCGTTCGCCGGAGCGATCAGCCGTCAGCCGGTGCGTCTTCATTTGGGAATTGCGACTTCTTCGGGTGATCCGAGAACAGGAGATAGCCGATGATCACGACGGTGACGCCAACGGATATTGAAGAGTCCGCGACGTTGAACTTCGGGAACCCGAAGACGTCGACGAAGTCCGTCACTTCACCGACGCGTATGCGATCGATGAGGTTGCCGACTGCCCCGCCAAGCATCAGGCCAATCGCTACGGAGGCCGCCCAGTGGTTGAAGGGAGGGTTCCGATAGTAGAGGTAGATGGCGGCCAGCCCGAAGAACGCCATCACTATCAAGAAGGTGGTCTGGTCCTGCAGGCTGCTGAAAGCCGCCCCGGTGTTTGTCACGTGTTTGAAGCGTACCGGCCAGTCTTCGGGCCAGGATTGTCCAACATCCAGTGCCCCCCGGATGATCGCTTTCGTGAGCTGATCCAGGATCACCACGGCCGCTGCCGTTCCCCAAAAGGCAGCGGCCTTCGATGACCAGCGACGGGACTGCGGCGGCACGGCATCTGCGCGCTCGAGCGTTTGCACGCATTTGATGATACGAGATGGGCAGCCAGTGCCATGCTATCCTCGTTGAGGAGCAACCTATGGTTTTCGACATAATGAGGCGGCGTGAGAAGGACCGGGAACGCTATGGCGACCGTCTTCCGCCCGGCCAAAAGGTCGTCGAAGACTGGCCTGTGCTGACCTACGGCGGCGTTCCCAAAGTCAGCACGAAGGACTGGCAGTTTCGTGTCTTCGGTCTGGTCGAGGATGAGGCCACATTCGACTGGCAGCAATTCACGGCGCTTCCTCGCACGAAGGTGCAGACAGACATCCACTGCGTCACGACATGGAGCAAGTTCGATACCAACTTCGAAGGCCTGGCAGTCACGGAGCTGATGAAGCGCATCAGGGTAAAGCCGGAAGCGAAAGCGGTGATGGCACACTGTTACGGCGGCTATACAGCGAACCTTACGATGGAAGACTTCCTCCGGCCGGAGAACTTGCTCGCTTACATCTACGAGGGCGAACCGCTTCCTGTTGAGCACGGCGGCCCATGCCGGCTCTTTGTTCCTCACCTGTACTTCTGGAAGAGCGCGAAGTGGCTCAACGGGCTTGAGTTCATCTCGCGGGACATGCCCGGTTTTTGGGAGCGCTACGGCTACCACCTGCGTGGTGACCCCTGGAAGGAAGAGCGTTACTCATGACGACGGCTTCGCCGGTCCCGCTGGAGCTGACTGACCCAGTCAACACCGCAATCCTGGCGGTCTCAGAGGACAAGCTCGAAGGCTTCCAGCGTGATCCTTTCGGCGAGATCTCACGAAGGTCCGGCGTGCCGATCGAGGCTGTGCTCGAACGCATCCGCGCCCTCCTCGAAGCGGGGACGATTCGCCGTGTGCGCCAGACCCTGCTGCCCACCAACCTCGCCGACGGCGCTCTCGTCGCCTGGCAAGTGCCGCAAGAGAAGTTGAACGATGCGTTCGACTTCATGTTCCAGCGCGACCCCTTCAGCGGACACGTCGTGATTCGCACGACCGACGAAGCGAACCCCGGTTCGAAGTACCGCCTCTGGACGACCGTGAAGGTCCCGCAAGGTTACGACATCATGAAGCACTGCGATTTTCTGAAGTCACACGTCGACGCGCTTGCTTACCGGATCATGCCGGCGAAAGCTCTGTTCGTGCTCGGCGTAGGACACACTCGCCGGAAAGACATGCAGCCGGGCGCTCGCTCCGATCAACCTACCGATGTCATGTACCCGCAGGTCGTCGAGCTAACCGACCACGAATGGCGGATCTTGACGGCGCTCAAGCGCGAACTCTCCGTGGATGAGATCGTCCAGGACGTCTGGGGTCGCCGCGCCCGAGAAGCGGACGTCACAGTAGACGAGTTTTGCAGCGTAGCCGAGTCGCTTCAGGAGCGCAAGCTCCTCGGCCGCTTCTCCACTTTCCTCGAACACGTCAAAGCCACGGCGACAGGTGAACGGGTGACGCGCTACAACGCGCTGTTTCACTGGGCGGTCCCGCCAGACAGCGTGATTGACGCCGGGCGAGAAGTTGGAAGGCATGACATTCTCACCCATGCCTACTGGCGCGAGGGCGGACCGGAGTTCAAGAACGTCAACGTGATGGGCGTCGCGCATGGAACGGACAAGGCCGTGGTCCTCGCCCACAAGCAGGCGATCGACAAGCACCTCGCCGAAGCCGGCATACCGGTCAGCTACACAAATGTCTTCTGGGGCGGCCGGTCCGAGATCAAGCCCTCGGAGATATCGCCGCTTGCCTACGCAGAATGGTGCCGTGAGATGGACATCGACGCGGAGGCGATGCGCGGGGAGTAAAGTGACAACCTACCGCGACAGGGAGACCATCGACACCTCGGCCCCACCCTACGAACGGATGCGCGGCTACTTGCGAGCGATAGGCCAGGGCCCGCGCGCCGGCCGCGACCTCACCCGGGAGGAAGCCCGAGACGCGGTCACTATCATTCTCGACCGATCGGCGCCGCCGACACAGATCGGTGGGTTTCTCCTCCTCCAACGGTTCAAGGGGGAGTCCGTTGATGAGCTGATCGGCTTCGCCGAGGCCGTCCGCGAAAGGTCGAATATCATCCGGCCTGACCTCACGGGGTTGCTGGACGTTGGCAGTCCCTATGACGGCCGGAAGAAGAGCATCGTCGTCTCACCTGCTTCAGCGATCGTTGCATCGGCGGCGGGGGTGCCGGTCCTTATGCACGGAGAGAAAGACCTTGGACCGAAGCACGGCGTCCCGGTCGGCGATGTGCTGGAAGAACTCGGCGTGGACATAGACGGTACGCCGGAAACTGTTGCGAAGCAGCTGGAACGCGACGGCCTTGCTTACCTACGGCAGTCTCGGTTCTCGCCCGACGTACATGCGATTCGAGACATCCGGGAAGAAGTTGCACTGCGCACCTTCTTCGCGACGGTCGAGAAGATCTGGAACCCGGCGGGTGCCACTTACAGCATCATCGGCCTCGCTCATCTTCCCTACATGCCGAAGATGCTCGCCGCCGCGGCTGTCATGGGCTTCCGTCGCGTGCTGGTGGTCCGTGGTATCGAGGGAAATGAAGACGCTCCGACGTCTGCCCCGTGCCGCGCATTCCTCTGGAACGGTGAAGGCGAGCCGGGAGAACTGAAGATCGATGCCGCCGAGTTTGGTCTGCAACCGGCGACGAAGGAAGAGATGGCCGGGGGAACGGCCGCCGAGAACGCGGCGATTGCGGACCGGATCCTTTCGGGTGAGCCGGGAGCGCACCGTGACCTGGTCCTCTTGAACGCGGGCATCCGGATCTGGCTGGCAGAGCGCGCACCGAGCATCGGCGACGGCATTGACATCGCCCGTCAGACGATCGACTCAGGCACAGCGATGACGAAACTTCAGGCGATTCGAAGCTAAAGCGCGCGCACGCGCTTTGAGCCGATACCGAGCACGGCGGCGAGGGCGAATGCAGTCAGGGCAAAGCTGGCGACCGCTGTACGGGCACCCTGCGAGTCGGCGAGGGCGCCCATTCCCAGGTTGCCGAAGGGAGTGACGCCGGCGGCCATGGTGTAGAGCGAGATCACGCGGCCGCGATACTCATCTGCGACGTTGAGCTGGAGGAGCGTTTGGTTGAGCGTGACCATCATCGACCAACCTACTCCGGCCACAATCAGGATGAAGAACGACAGTATGAACACGCTGGATAACGCGAAGAGCGTGACCATCAGCATGTAGAAGCACGCCGATAAGCCCATCACCCGTCCCTTCCAGCGTGAATTCGCCATGCCCGCCACAATCAGGCCGCCTGGTATCGAACCGATGCCGACGCCGGTCAGCAAGACGCCGTAGCCCGCCGAGCCCACGTGCATGATGTCCTTCGCGAAGATCGGGATAAGTGCTACGTAGGGATAGATCAGCAGGTTCGGGATCATGTTCAGGAGGACGAGGCGAGCCATCGTCGGCTCGTTGCGGATGTAGGCAGCGCCGTCACGGATGCTCTGCCAGATCGGTGTGCGAAGGGGTTCGGCGTGGGTGATCGGATGGAGGGCGAACGTGGCCAGAGTCGCCAGGGCGAAGAAGACCATTTGAGCGTAGTACGAAGCGCTGATCCCGATCGTAGCGATGACAACGCCGCCAGCGGCCGGGGCGATAATGCGGGAGACGTTGGCCACCACAGCGTTGAGGGCGATAGCGTTGACGATGTATTCGCCGCCCACGACGTCGTAAACCAGAACCTGCCGTGTCGTGATGTTGATGGCGCCCGCAATGCCACCGATAGCCACGAGCGGATACATCTGCCACATAGCGATTTGATCCGTGCCGAGCAGGACGGCTATCAAGACGGCGTCAGCGGCGGGAAGCGCCTGGGTGAAGGCGGCGATACGTCTGCGGTCGAAGCGTTCAGCGATGACGCCTGCGAAGGGCGAAACCAGCATCTGCGTGATGCCGCGGATGAAGCCGAGCAGACCGAGCTCGAACGCTGACGCATCCAGTACTTCGACCGCAAGCCATCCGCGGGCCACCTCTTCCATCCAGTTCGCGATCTGGCTGGAGGCCGTGCCGGCGAGTAGCCAGCGGTACTGCGGCAGCGCCAGCGATGCGTAGCGGTCGCCGCGAAACAGTCGGCCCAATAGAGGCACGGAGGCGCGTTTCGCCTGGGGTTCTTCCATGGGATGCCCATTCTAGGCTTGCCTGCTGTTAGGTGACAGGTAACGATCGGGTATGCTCAGGTTGGCTGAGCTGCCCAATGAGCGAAAGGTTCCAGCTGACTCCCAACGGTCGCGGACGCATTCTTCTCCTAGCGTTCACTATCGTGTCGGTGGTCAACGCTGCTTTCGTCATCCTTGGTCTGGTATTGGGCGACCCACTAACAATACTTATTCCACTGGTATTCGAGCTCTTTGTAGGTGTATATCTTCACTTCCAGTACTCTGTTGCGAATTCTAAGAAGAACTACATCGAACTTCAGGATCAGAATTTGAGGTTCGTTTTCCGGACTTGGCTCGGGCCTCTCACAACTCAAGCGGCTTACGCTGACGTGGTTCTTGGTCCTGAAAACCACGCCAAATCGAAGCCCGGTCAGCCGACAACCGTATCAGTTCGCCTGATGAACGGACAGACATGACTGTGGAAGTTCCAGTGGCGACCATCAGACCAAGCATTCGATCTGACGGTGAATGATCCGGAGCGACTGCGAGGCCTATTGAACCAGCGAGTTGGACGTAGCGGAGATGTACCTCATAACGCATAATCGAAGCGAATGGACCTTGACCTAGTCCGTCAGCTTGCCCAGGAGTCCGACACCAAGATCGTGCTGTTCGTTATGGACGGTCTCGGCGGACTTCCCCACCCAGAGACGGGTCGCACCGAACTTGAAGCCGCCTGGACTCCGCGTCTCGATAACATCGCCCGCGATAGTTCCTGCGGCTTTACCATGCCGGTTGGGTACGGGATCACGCCAGGCAGCGGACCGGGACACCTGGCGCTCTTCGGTTACGATCCGCTTGTCTACACTATCGGCCGCGGCGTCCTAGAGGCGACAGGCATCGACTTCGATCTGCAGCCATCGGATGTAGCGGCACGAGGCAATTTCTGCACGATCGATGCAGCTGGAAAGATCACCGATCGGAGAGCCGGCCGCATCGCTACGGAGCAATCCGCCCAGCTTTGCGCGAGACTCGCGAAGATAGAACTGCCGGGGGTTCAGACGTTCGTCGAACCAGTGCGAGAGCATCGGTTCGTCCTGGTGTTGCGTGGAGAAGGGCTATCGGACCAGGTGAAGGACACTGATCCCGAGAAGCTGGGGGCCGCGCCACTGTCGGCGGAACCGAGCGTCGAGACGGGTGCTGCGACGGCGGTGCTCGTTAATCGCTGGCTGGAGCAGGCGCGGGAGATGCTGGCTGGCGAGGAGCAGGGCAACATGGTGCTCCTGCGCGGGTTCGCCCGGCGGCCAAGCTGGCCATCCATGCCGGAGACGTTCAATCTGCGCGCGGCAGCGATTGCGCACTATCCGATGTACCGCGGCCTCGCTAAACTCGTCGGCATGGAAGCTCTGACTGTTGGTCCGAAGCTTGAAGACAGCATCGCGACGCTGCGCGAGAACTGGAACCGCTTCGACTATTTCTTTGTCCACTACAAGTACACGGACACCGCGGGCGAAGACGGAGACTACGATCGCAAGATGGAAACTCTGCGCGAGGTAGACGACGGCATCGAAGGCCTGACCGACCTCAACCCAGATGTCCTGATGATCACGGGCGATCACTCGACTCCGGCGACAATGGCGGGCCACTCCTGGCATCCGGTACCGTTCATGCTACGTTCGAGGTGGGGCCGATCTGACGAATGTGAGTCTTTCAACGAAGTACAACTGCTGAAGGGCAGCCTCGGCACTTTTCCAGCGAAAGAAGCGATGCCCCTGGCGATGGCGCATGCGGGGCGCTTTAGAAAGTACGGTGCTTAGTGGAAGGTCTTGCCAAAGACGAGAAGGTAGTCCTGGAGGGCCGCGCCGGCTACCAGACGCAGCTCAACCGTGGCCGCTTGACGCTGACCAACAAGCGACTAATCTGGGAGCAGAGCCTGAGCATCGACCCTTTCGGCGGCCACGAGCTGTCGGTCGAACTTCACGACATCCGTCGCTGTCAGCGGGAGGGTGACGCGATCGTCTTTGACGCGGGCCAGGGTGAGGTGTTTCTCTTCGTCGATTGGTTGCCCCTCTCGATCATCAGCGGTTACCGCAACACCAAGCAGTGGCTGCGATACCTGACTGAGGGGATCAGCGACGCGAGCAAGGAAACTGCCGCTCCCTGATGCGCATTCCGATCATCGCCGGCAACTGGAAATGCAACATGCGCCTGGCCTCTGCATACCAGCTCGCCGACGAGGTGCGCAGCCGGGTGGACGAGATCGAAGGCGTCGAGAAGATCATCTGTCCGCCGTTCGTGTATCTGGCGACGGTTGAGGCCGCGATCGCGATGAGCAGCATCCGGCTAGGTGCGCAGGATACGCACTGGCAGGACGATGTCGCTGCTACGGGAGAAGTCGGGCCGCAGCAGCTGGAGGAGTTGGTCGACTACGTGATCATTGGTCACTCGGAGCGCCGGCATGTCTTTGGAGAGACTGACGAAGCTGTGAACAAGAAGGTCAAGGCAGTGCTGGACGTCAGCCTTCAACCAATCATGTGCGTGGGTGAAACGCTGGAGGAGCGCGAAGGCGGCCGAATGGAAGCGGTGCTCACCCGCCAGACCCGCGAGGGCCTGGATGGCACTGCTATACCGGACGGATTCATTATTGCTTACGAACCGGTCTGGGCGATCGGTACGGGGAAAGCGGCGACGGCGGACGATGCCGACCAAGCCATCGGGTTAGTCCGGCGGGAAGTCGCATCGATGTTTGGTGAAGCGCGAGCGGACACGGTGCGTATCCTCTACGGTGGCAGCGTAACGCCCGATAACATCTCGCAGTTCATGGAGCGCGGCGAGATCGACGGCGCGCTTGTCGGAGGCGCCAGCCTCAAGGTCGACGCCTTCTCCGGCATCATCGAAGTCGCTGCGCGAGTCCGCGCGTAGGGCGCGGCAAGCCAGCGCTCCTACAACATGACAAGAAAACTCATCGCTATCGTCGGCCCGACGGCGTCCGGCAAGACCGCGCTCGCCGTCGATCTTGCGCGACAACTTGCACGTCCCTGCGAAGCAATCAACGCTGACTCCCGCCAGGTGTACCGGCAAATGGACATCGGCACTGCCAAGCCGACGCCGGCCGAACGTGAAGCGCTGCCGCACCAGCTTATCGACATCGTCTACCCTGACGAGCCATTCGGCCTCGCCACCTGGCTCGATCTCGCTAATGAGGCGCTGGAGTCGGTATGGGGTCGTGGCCGGATACCGCTTCTTGTCGGTGGAACTGGGCAGTATCTATGGGCGCTACTCGAAGGCTGGCGTGTTCCGAAAGTGCCTGCCAACGACGAATTTCGCCGCGAGCTGAAACAGCGCCCGCCTGCGGAACTCCTTGCCGAGCTGCACCGCGTCGATCCGGAGTCACACGAGTACGTGCAGCCGCAGAACGTCCGCCGTGTAATTCGTGCGCTCGAGGTCTACTACGCGACCGGCAAGCCATTCTCGCACTGGCGCACAAAGGAACCGCCGAAGTTCGACTGGATGGCTGTCGGCGTCACCCTCTCTCGGGAGGAGCTCTACGCCCGGATCGATACGCGCGTGGATGGCATGTTCGCCGCGGGACTCGTTGATGAAGTACAGCACCTGCGTGAGAAGGGCTACTCGCGAACGTTGCCTGCAATGTCCAGCATCGGTTACGGCGAAGTCTGCGCTCATCTCGACGGCGAGATGACGCTTGCCGAGGCCATCAAGCGAACGAAGACCGGCACGCACCGCCTCGCACGCCACCAGAACGCCTGGTTCAAGCAGACCGATAGCCGCATCACCTGGCTTGCGTTCGATGACACTGAGGAAACGGTGCGGCTCGCTCACGAGTTCCTGGAGCGTAGCGAGTGAGCGAGCGGAACGCCATCATCGTTCTCACCGGCATCCAGGGCGCCGGCAAGTCGACGATCGGTCCGCTGCTGGCGGCGAGGTTTGAGCGCAGCGCATTCGTCGATGCGGACGACCTCCACTGGATGATCGTCTCCGGCCAAGCCTGGGTGACCGGCCCCGGCGAACCTATCTCGCCAGAAGTGGCGGAACAACTACGCTTGCGTCTGCACAATGGTTGCCTCCTGGCAAAGTCGTTCCGCGAAGCTGGATTCGTCGCGGTCTTCTGCGACATCATCATGGGCGACCGATACGATCAGTTGTGTGAGGAGCTGCGTGGTGTGCCGTTCCACCTTGTCGTTCTCGCTCCTGATGCCGAAACAGTTATCCTCCGTGAAGCAGCCCGCGGCAAAAAGACCATCCTCGGCCCAGAGTGGGCGTACTACCTTGATGGAGAGCTGCAAAAGACGATGGTCGGCGCCGGTCTGTGGATAGACAACACAGAACAGACTGCCGAGGAGACGGTCGACGAGGTCCTTCGGCGGCTGGATGAGGGGCTGGTAGAATCGTAGAACCATGACCCCCGAAATTGCCACATACAGTCGCTACATCCGCGAGAAGATCGCGCAGTTCGATGTCGCCGTCAGCAGTCTTAGCGAAGCCGACCTCAACCGAGCGCCGGACTTCCCAGGCGCCAACAGCCCGTTCGTGATCGCCACTCACGTTCTCGGCAACATGCGCGCGTGGATACTGGGAATCGTCTGCGGCCAGGAGCTTCGTCGCGACCGTCCGGCCGAATTCGTCTCGCACGGCACTTACCAGCAAATCCGCGCGGCCGCTTTCAGTCTCTCATCCGAGATCGAAGCTGCACTGGAAGGGCTCGACGCGAACACACTCGGCGACCGGTTCACTCCGCCACAGGAACTCTGGGGCGAAGGCACATCTGTCGAATTACAGCGCCGCGAAGGCTTCGCGCACGCACTCGAGCACGCAGGCATCCACCTTGGTCATATGCACGTCACGCTGGAGTTGCTCAAGCGATGAAGTTCGCGAAGATGCACGGAGCCGGGAACGACTTCCTCGTCACAGAGTCGCCGGGCGAGGAGCGTGATTGGTCCGCCATTTCGATGGCGATGTGCGACCGGCACCTTGGCGCCGGCGCGGACGGCCTGATGCTGATCCTGCCCTCGGACCGGGCCGACTTCCGCATGCGCCTCTTCAACGCGGACGGCTCTGAGGCCGAGGTCAGCGGCAACGGCGTCCGCTGCCTGGTGAAGTACGCCGTGGAGCGCGGCATCGCACCCGCAAAGGATGGCAAGGTCTCGATCGAGGCGATCCACGACATTCTCGTCGCGGACGTCTTCATGGAGGACGGCAAGGTTATTCGCTCGCGCCTATCGATGGGCCGACCCAAGTTCAAGCCAGCCGAGGTACCGGTGAAGGCGGACGTCGCGCCGCCCATCGTCGATCTTCCGATTGACGTGGACGGCCAGACAATCACGGTCAGCTGTATGTCGATCGGCAATCCGCACGCCGTGAACTTCCTCGATTCCAGCGTCCACGACTACCCGCTCGAAACCATCGGCCCGAAAGTCGAGAATCACGCAGCGTTTCCGGCCCGAGTGAACTACGGCATCGCCAACGTCATCTCTCGCGATCGCATGGACGTCCGAGTGTGGGAGCGCGGCGCAGGCGAAACGCTGGCCTGCGGCAGCGGTTGTTGCGCGGCGATGGTGATGGCTCACCTGAAGGGCCTGGTCGGGGATAGAGTCGACATAACACAACCCGGCGGTCTGCTGACGGTGGAGTGGGACGGGACCGGCGACGTGTACCTGACAGGCCCGGCCGAGTTCATTTTCGAAGGAGAGTGGCCGCTGTGACGCCCGAAGAACGCGAGAAACTGATCGACCGCTACGAGATCGGGCCGAAACTGCTGCGGGAGGCGCTGGAGCGGGCACCGGAAGAGATGCGGAAGTGGCGGCCGGAGCCGAACGAGTTCAGCGTGCACGAGGTAATCGTCCACTGCGCGGACTCCGAGACCAACTCGCACGGGCGCATCCGCTACATCATGACCGAGGATAACGCCACGATTATCGGCTACGACCCGCCGGTCTGGGCGGCCGCCTTCTACTACGTGGACCACCCGCTGGAAGCGGCGATGCGCACGGTCGAGGCGGTGCGCGCGAACACTGTGCCCATCATCCGCCGCGCCAGCGAGGAACAGTGGTCCCACGTCGGCACGCACACGGAGATGGGCAAGTACGGGGCCGAGACGTGGCTCGAAGTCTACGCGAACCACTGCTACGACCACGCGAAGCAGATCGATGCCGTCGTGGACGCATGGAGGGCTGCGCAGGCCTAACGGGCCATGTTCGACAACACGACTCCGCTGCTGGAAGTCGCTGCCCGCGCTGCAATCGTCTACTTCGCTGTTCTGATCGGCCTCCGTCTCGGCGGCAAGCGAGAGATGGGTCAGCTCACCGCCTTCGACCTCGCGGTCATTCTGCTCATCGCCAACGCCGTCCAGAACGCGATGGTCGGCTCCGACGTGTCGGTGACCGGCGGGCTAGTCGCGGCAGGGGTGTTACTCGGGCTGAACTACGCCGTCGGCTTCGCCCGTGAGCGCATCCCGTGGCTGCAGGAGACGTTCGAGGGCAAGCCGACGATCCTCGTCTACGACGGCAAGATCATCGACAAGAACATGAAGAGCGAGGGCATCGACAACGACATGATCATGATGGCGGTCCGCGAGCACGGCCTTGCCGAGGTCGAGCGAGTGCACCTGGCAGTGCTCGAAGTTGACGGGGCGATCAGCGTTGTGCCGAAGGACGAGGATGGCGGGCGCGCGCCGAGGAGGCGCACTCGGTTTGTCAGGCGGGGGTCGAGCTAGCCGTGCGGATCATTAGTGTTTGCATGCTGATCGCGCTGACACTCGCGGCGTGTGACGACGAGTCTGAACAACTTCCTTCACTCGACTCCGCGTCAGCAACCCCAACAGAGGCGGTGATTTCCTCGCTCACAATCACACCAACCCCCGGTATCGTTTTGTCTGACGGCGATCCGCACCCGGAGCTCGCCAACACGCTGCCGAATCTTCTGAAACGCCACGAAACAGTCATCGTCGGTACAGTCCTATCACATGACGGTCAACGATACGCGCCGAAGCCCACGATATCTGGCCTACCGACGTCACCGCCCACACCAGTGACTACCTTCACTGTGCGAGTCGATCGAGTGATCATCTCGGACGCCTTGAGCGAAGGCGAGGAGATAAAGTTCAGTCAAATAGGTGGGCGACTTCCTGATGGCCGCTTGTATATCGACCCTATAACCGGAGGGCTTCTTGAACCTGGCCCGACACTGTATCTGATGTTCCTCCGTTCCTCCGAAACGGTCGAACCAATCGAGTATTTCGGGCCGGCGCTGGGGCGATTCGTCGTTACCGCCGATGGTCTAGTGGCGCCTAACGGTCACGAAGCCTGGCCGGCCGTTCGTGAGATCAGTGGATACACATACCAAGAAGTCGAGCCGGCGCTCACATCGGACAGTCGCGCAAGCGCCCTGCAGGATATGGCGAAGGTGACGTTGGATGACGCTGAACAAGTGATTTTGGCCGCCGTGTCGCAATCGACTAACTGACCCACGGCGCTCGCACAAGCCGCCGCGTGATCTGCTCGAAGGATGTCACCCCGCAGAGCGACATCGCCATCTCGAACTCGACACGCAGCTGTTCGAGGACGCGGGCGACACCGGACTCGCCCTCGATGGCGAGACCCCAGATATACGGACGGCCGATGAGCACGGCTTTCGCGCCGAGGGCCAACGCCTTCACAACGTCTGTGCCGCGTCTGACGCCGCCGTCGACAAGAACATCGCAGCGATCACCGAGGGCGTCGACGATCTCCGGCAGCACCGTGATCGGAGCCGGCGATCCGTCGAGCTGCCTGCCGCCATGGTTCGACACCACGATGCCCACGGCTCCATGCTCGACCGCGAGCAAAGCGTCTTCTGGCGTCAGGACGCCCTTCACAAGGACAGGCATCTTCGTAATCGACCGCAGCCAGTCCACCGTCTCCCAAGTCAGCGAAGAGTCGAGGAGCTGCGCCGTCATAGCGGTTAAGGCGGTCGCCTGGCTTTCATCGCCGCCGAGGTCGATCTCGCCCAGGAAATTGTGGGGAAACACGTCCGCCGGGAAGGCAGTCGTGTGCCGGTAGTCCCGCTCGCGCCTGCCGAGCCGCGGTACGTCCACCGTAAGCACTAACGCTTCGAAGCCGGCTGCTTCGGCGCGCCTGACGAGGCGCTCCGTCACGGAGCGATCGGTGTAGCAGTATAGCTGGAACCACTTCGGGCCGGCTGCAGCCTCCGCCACCTCTTCCATGCGAGTGCTGGACATTGTGCTCAAGATCATCACCGTGCCGGCCTTTGCGGTTGCACGGGCCGTGGCGAGCTCGCCTTCCGGGTTCACGAGCTGATGGAGCGCGACGGGGGCCAGCAGCACCGGGAATGGCAACTTTCGCCCAAGGACTGTCACTGACGTATCCACTTTCGATACGTCGACGAGGACCCGTGGGCGGAACTCCACCGCCTCGTAGGCGGCGCGGTTCATGCGCAGGGAGACTTCATCCTCGGCGCCGCCGGCGATGAAGTCGAAGATGTGCGGAGGCAGCAACTCCTGTGCAAGCGGCTCCAGGTCGTGGAGGTTGACGTACGGCACTCTAGGCCGGCGTCTTGGCCAGGACTTGCGCCGTCACTTCGCCGATGTCGGCCGGCGAGTCGACGATAGTCGCTCCGGCAGCCCGCAGCGCTTCCTTCTTGGCGGCGGCTGTCCCCGCTGCGCCGACGATGATCGCGCCCGCGTGGCCCATCCGCCGGCCCGGCGGAGCGCTCGCGCCTCCGACGAAGGCGATTACCGGCTTCCGCATCTCAACAGAGATGAACTCCGCCGACTGCTGCTCGGCCAACCCCCCGATCTCACCGATCAGCACCACGGCGTCGGTACCGGGGTCTTCGTTGAACATCCGGAGCGCCTGCACCTGGGTCGTCCCGATTACGGGGTCGCCGCCGACGCCGACGCAGGTGCTCTGGCCGATGCCGCGCGACGTGAGTTGATCGACGGCCTCGTACACGAGCGTCCCGGAGCGCGAGATCACACCCACGCGGCCGGGGGAGAAGACGTGGCCGGGCATGATGCCAACTCGCGCTTGGCCCGGCGTGATGACGCCGGGGCAGTTCGGTCCGATCAGGGTGAGCGGCGATCCCTGCAGATAGCGCCGCACCCGCACCATATCCAATGTTGGAACACCCTCGGTGATGCAGATGATCACCGGCACCTCGGAGTACGCCGCTTCCAGGATGGCATCAGCGGAGAACGGCGCGGGCACGAAGATCAGCGCGCAGTTTGCGTCTGTCTTCGCGACAGCTTCCCTGACGGTGTCGAAGACAGGCACACCTTCGGCTGTCTCCCCACCGCGGCCAGGCGTCACGCCTGCCACGACGTTTGTGCCGTACTCGATGCAGCGGCGGGTCTGGAAGCTGCCTTCCTTGCCGGTGATGCCCTGGACAAGCAGCCGGGTGTGCTTGCCTACGAGAATGCTCACGCAGCGGCTTTCGCTGCCACGTGCGCCCGCACCCATTCTCCAATCTCGGCGATCGCCTGCTGGCCTTCGGGGAGCATCGGGAAGAACTGGAAGACGTGGATCATCTCGTCCCAGACTTTCAGCGTGACGTCCACGCCAGCCGCCTTTGCCTTCTCGGCGTAGCGAGTCGAGTCGCTGAGCAGTACCTCATGGTCGCCGACGTGGATCAGAAGCGGAGGCAGGCCGTTGAAATCGCCGTAGAGCGGCGATATCAGCGGATTGGTGACGTTACCGCTGCCGATATACCACTCCGCCATCGGCGAAACACCTTCGAACGCTGGGATCATCGGATCCAGCTCGGCGCGCGTCCTCTGCGACTCGCCGGTGCCAGCGAGGTCCGTCCACGCTGAGAGCAGTACCGCCCCCGCCGGTAGCGGATCGCCGGCATCGCGCAAGGCCAGCAACGTGGCTGCAGTCAGCCCGCCACCCGCCGAGTCACCGGCTATGACGATGCTCCTGGCGTCGATGCCCTGTGCCAGCAGCCAGCGATAGCCTGCGAGTGCATCATCCAGCCCAGCCGGGAAGGGATGCTCCGGCGCCAGCCGGTAGTCGATAGCGAATGCACGCGCCTTTGCCGCTCGAGCGAGTTGCGAGATGAGCGTGGCGTGCGTGTTCACCGATCCGATCGAATAACCGCCCCCGTGCAGGTAGTACAACGTCGACGCATCGGTAGAAGCGTCGTTGGTGATCCATTCGCCCGGAACGCCGTTCGCCGTTACTTTCTCCCGCTTCGAGTCGTCCTCGACCTTGAGTAACTGCGTGATTTGCTCGAAGTTAGTCCTCGTCTCCTGGGGGTCCAGGTTCTCGGGCCGGTTAGGCCGCGACTTCAGCATCTGCTTAATCTGTTCCAGCTGTGGACTGGCCATGGCGTATCCTCCTTGTTATCAGCGTAATCTTCAGGTCGCGCAAGCCACCGTGTCAACGATAGACGGCCTCGATGCCGAGAGCGGGAAGAATATCACCGGCATGCTCCGGATATTTCTCTGCGAACGCCCAAAGCAGGCCGAAGCAGCCCGACATCATCATGTCTCCGTGCGGGACGGCGAAGTACGGATCCAGTCGCGATTCACGCAACTTTCCCCGCTGCGGTCCTGTTACTGCGACCATTCGATTCTGGGTTCCTTGTTCTGAGTTCTCTCCCACGTAGTACACTCCATGGCCCTTCGATCCGAAGACATCCTCATGCGGCAGGGTGCCCTCAACCAGTCGCTCCGTGAAATCCTCGATCTGTTCGCGCGTGACTTCGCCAGTGTGGTGCTCGTACAGCGAGACGATCTGCGTACCCCGGAGGTGGAAACAGAGCGCGTGCATGTTGCCGAGGTTCAGTACCAACTGCTCACCGCATTCGCCGACCGCGGGGTCCTGAAGCGCACCCAGCGCGGCCGCCGGGCCAGTGTCCAGGAACACGGTCGGAACACCCGTATCGGCGCATGCGAGCACACTCAGCGCCCGCGTGAGGTACTCCGGCACTTCGCCAGACAGGCAAGCGAATGCACGCAGGTCATTGCGTTGCTCGACCACACGGCGCAGGTGATCGAAGCGAAAGAGCCGGTCCGAGTAGCCGGGCGGCGCCGCTCCGTGGTCCAGGCAGCCCAACGCCAGCCCATCGAAGTCTCCGGGTACATCAAAGGCTGCGAGAGCAGATCGTATCGCGGCGAGGTCAAGATCGCGCAGCGTTACAGGATCCGCCTCTGTCCTGGCGATTTCGGCTTCGGAAACTAGCGTGACGCCCATCTCTTCGACAAGGTCGAGGTCATCGTCAAACGTCATGGCGGCCTCGCGGGTGGCATAAGCGGGGAAGCCCGCCTTCAGGTGGTCTTCCAGCGCCCAGTGGCACGGCCCTCCGCCGGCGATTGTGCCGCTAAGAGCCACTGCGCGCGAGGCTGCGGTCGCTCGCTTAATACGCGCGGCCGCGATCATCGTCGGTGAGGGCATGATCAGCTGGAAGGCGTTCTCGATGGGCTGTGACGAATCGAAGAGCAGGATGTCCTGCGTGCCCGTACCGATATCGACTGCGAGGATGCGCACGCTTCGATTATAGATTCGGGCCGATGACTGGCTAGGCTATGCGGGTCACGCCGCCCATATACGGCCGGAGAACCTCCGGTACTTCGATCGTGCCGTCTTCCTGCTGGTAGTTCTCGATCACCGCGATCATTGTGCGTGGAAGCGCGAGGCCGGAGCCGTTAAGCGTGTGCGGATGTTCGGGCTTGCCGCCCTTCTCTCGCCGGAAGCGGATATTCGCACGGCGCGCCTGGAAATCGGTGCAAAGCGAGCACGACGACACTTCCAGCCACTCCTCGGAGCCCGGTGACCAGACTTCGATGTCGTAAGTCTTGGCCGCGTTGAATCCGAGATCGCCAGTGCAAAGCTCAAGCCGCCGATAAGTGATTCCGAGTGCAGCCGTGAGCGCCTCGGCATCGCCCGTCAGCTTCTCCAGCGCCTCGAGTGACTTCTCTGGTTCGACGAAGCGGTACATCTCTACCTTGTCGAACTGGTGGCCGCGTTTGATGCCCCGCACATCCTTACCCGCCGACATCTTCTCGCGGCGGAAACAGGGCGTGTATGCCACGTAATCCAGCGGAAGCGTCCCGGGCTCCAGGATGTCGTCACGGTGCATGTTGGTGAGTGCAACCTCCGCCGTCGGGATCCACCAGAAGTCCTCTTCGGCGTCGTGGTACATGTTTTCGCCGAACCTAGGCAGCCATCCGCCGGCCCAGAGGTTCTCTTCCTTGATCATCGCAGGCGGGTACACCTCTCGGTAGCCGCGAGCGGCGTCGAAGTCAACCATCCAGTTGATCAGCGCGCGCTGCAGCTGCGCGCCCGCACCCTTAAGGACGTAGAAGCGGCTGCCGGCCAGCTTCACGCCGCGCTCAAAGTCGATGATCCCCAGCGCTTCACCCAACTCCCAATGCGGCTTTGGCTTGAAGCCCAATGGCTTCGGCTCGCCCGATTGGCGGACGACCACGTTCGCCGATTCATCCGCGCCAGCCGGCACGCTTTCGTCGGGGATGTTCGGAATCTGGAGCAGCACGTCTCGCAGCTCCGCATCCAGCTGCTTCAGCCGCTCCTCCTTCTGCTGCATCTGCTCACCCAGGTACGTCGATCGCGCCATCAAGTCCGATCGGCGGTGCTCTGCGTGCTTCGCTTCCTTCGTGTCGTCCTGCTTCATCGCCCGCGACAGGTCGCCGATCTCCTTCGAGAGTGCGTTACGTTCGGCGCGAACACCTTCCACCTCCGTTAGCAGCGCCCTCCGCTTCTCATCTAGACGGATCGCGTCGTCCAACGGCGCCTCGGTATTGCGCAATTCGAGCGCCCTTCGCACGACGTCCGGCGACTCGCGTATGAGCTGGATCGACAGCATGCGAGTAGGTTACAGGTTTTAGGTTTCAGGTTACAGAGCGGATCGTTGCACCTGGAGGTCCGCCGATGCTGCGCTGCGTGGCCCTGGTGAGGTGTCGGCCCGTCCCACCAGATCCTTTGCAGGATGACAATATAGGCGCTCCGGTCGTGGATTTGTGGAGGGTGTGGAGAAAGGGATTGGCACCTTTGCGCCCGCGGGTGATACTGCCGACAGCTTCTCGACTGAGTCGAAACGCTCAAAGCGAGGAACTCGACGGAGACCGACGGGCGACCGATGGTAACCCCGGAGAGGACACCAGCCAGACAGCGGGCGACCAGGGCGAAAGGACTCGCCGGACGACGGGCGACCGGCAGCCCGGCCGAGACCCAGGAACCCAGGACGTCACTCGCGCTGAGTCGAGAAGTTTTTATTTCCCCTCCGCCCGCCGGCGCCGGAGCCGCCACCTCGCTCCGCTTGTTCCCCCGCATGGGCCGGAGGGGAAACCTCTTTCTTAGTAGCAAGCAGCAAGTAGCAAGTAGCAAGATGATCGACCGGCAGCTTCTTGTTGCTTGTTCCTTGCTCCTCAGACGTGGATTTGTGGACGCTGTGAATAAACCTCTTGGCAGGTTCGCCGGGCCACGCAATACTCCCGGCAGCTTCTCGAAACGAGTCGCAGCGATTTCGGGAGAAGGGACTGGCGGCCGGCGGCGGGGCAACCTGCAGCGGGCCACAGACCTGGAACCCGGGAGAGTGCGGCAACCGGACGGGAAGCTGTTTCTTTGCGTGCGATAATCGCGGCGTGACTCTCACGCTCAACCCCCAGGAAGTCCGCCGCCAGGTTGAAGCCGCCCTCGTCGAGGACCGTGCCGAGAATGACGTTACGACGGCCGCCACAGTCCCGCCGACGCAGCAGGGTCGCGCAACCCTGATCGCAAAGGCGAACGGAGTACTCGCCGGACTTCCGTTCGCACGGGCCGCGTTCGAGATCGTCGACCCCTCCCTACGCTGGACCGCTTCCGCTGAAGACGGCGATCGGCTCACCGTTGGTCGCGAAGTCGCAACGGTGGAAGGCTCGCTCACCGCAATTCTCCGCGCAGAACGAGTTGCTTTGAACTACGTTTGCCACCTGAGCGGGGTCGCCACGCAGGTCGCGGACGTTGTGCGCCAGCTCGCCGGTACGCGGTGTAAACTGCGCGACACCCGCAAGACGATCCCTGGCCTGCGCGCCGCAGAGAAGTACGCAGCGGCAGTGGGCGGCGCGGAAAACCACCGGCTCGATCTTGCGGACGGCATCCTTGTGAAGGACAACCACATCTCTGCTCTGCGCGCCCGCGACCTCAGCATCGGCGATGCTGTGCGCCTCTGCCGTGGGGCTAACCCCGGACTCAAGATCGAGATCGAGGTCGACAGCCTGATCGAGGCACGGGAAGCCGCCGATGCCGACGCCGACGAACTGCTGCTCGACAACATGACGCCCGAGGAGTGCGCGACCGTAGTCCGCGACCTCGAATCGCGCGGCAAGCGGCCGGTCCTCGAGGCCTCCGGCGGCATCACGCCGGACAACGCCCGCGCCTACGCCGAGTCCGGCGTCGACTACATCTCGATGGGCTGGCTCACGCACTCAGCGCCAGCGCTGGATTTGAGCTTGGAGGTAGAGGCGGAGTAACGGCTCTCGGCGCTGAGTCGTCTCAGTTTTGGAGAATATCTGCTATGACCAACGCATCCGTCACGAGGGAATACCACCGATACAACGGACGCAAGGCTCCGTTTCGCCTATACGTCGCACTCGGGTTGCTCTACGTGGCGATCAACGTCGCCTTCTACTTCATCTTTGGCGAACACGGCGGCCAGCTGGCGGCGGTGGGTGCGCTCATGCTTGGCGGCGGACTATTTTCCTTTGCCATGTCCCTCTCTAGCAACTACGTTGCCTTTCACGACGATTACGTCGTCATCAAGGTCTGGCTCCTGGTGCCAATAGCTAACTACCGCATTCCTTACGACACGATCACGCGCGTTGAGGCTGACGATACTGACGGTAATGTCCGAGTCTGGTTCACGAGCGAGGACAGTGACACGAACGCGACAGAGATCGTCCTTGAGGTCCCATCTCTCGCCTCCGCCGTTAGGGATGAGATTCTGTCGCGCCAGCGCGGCGTTGTCCCAGCGGCTCCAGAACCGACGCTGCCTTCTACGGAGGCACTAGCGGCGATCGTTCCTAAGGGGTCCGGCAGGCGGACTTTCGCAGTAGAGGCCGAAGGCTGGGTAAGAAACGCTACTGTCATTGTTCTCGCGGTTTTCGCGATTGGGATAGCTGTAACTGAGGGCCCCCTAAATCCCCTATCCTGGGTCTTCGCCATCGGTTTCTGCGTTTTCATGGGGGCGCTGTTCTACTTCCTCGACAAGAGAACCAAGCATCTAACATTTCTCGACGAACGAATCGAGGTTCGCGGAGGTCTCGGCGGCGAGAGTCACAGTATCGAATACCAGGACATCATCGAAGCGAACGGGCACGAAAGCGGCTGGCTAAGCGTTAAGTTCTTGAAGAAGCCGACTCTTGGGGTGGGCGGCGGCGAACGCGAGGCGGGCATTCGCGTGAAGCCTCACTCGCAGGTACATATGATTGCAGCCGCCCTGAACCTGGCTCGTGATCGCGCAAAGAATCTGGCTTCCCGCTAACCTCACCTCGGCCGCTCCAACTAATCGCTGTCCACCACGATCGTCACTGGCCCATGGTTGACTAGATCTACGTCCATATGCGCGCCGAAGCGGCCGGTTTGCGTCGAGATCCCCAACGCCCGCAGCGACTCTGCGAACGCCTCTACCACCGGCTCCGCGACCTCAGGTGGCGCCGCGCCGACGAAGCTCGGGCGGCGGCCTTTGCGCACGTCGGCCAGCAGCGTGAACTGCGAGACTACCAGCGCTTCGCCACCAACGTCGATCAGTGAGCGGCTGAACTTGCCCTCGTCGTCAGAGAAGATGCGCATCTCAGCGCACTTCTGCGCCAGGCGTTGCGCTGTCGCGGCATCGTCTCCCTCCGCGACGCCAACCAGTAGCAGCAGGCCGAGGCCGATCGACGCGACGGGATCGCCGTGAACGGTCACTGACGCGCGGGTCACGCGCTGAAGCACGACACGCATGGGGATAGGGTCGAGGGTGAGAGGATCGGGGTCAAGGTAGGGCTCGACTGCGTAGGGAGGCTAGTCCGCCGCGGCGGGCGCCTTTGTCTCGCTCGAACCCTTGTCGTGCGAGTGACCGCCGGGGCCGTGCGAATGTCCGTGCCCGTTCGAAGACGATTCGCTCGGGGCGGGTGTGCTGTCGCCGACATCAAGTGAGCCGGACGAGCGCTTGTTGTCGGTGCTGTAGAAGCCGCTGCCCTTGAAGATGACGGCGGGCCGGCTGATCAGCCGCTTCGCCTTCGCGCGGCAGTGCATGCACTTCTGTTCGGATGGTGCGCTGAAGCCCTCGGTCTTCTCATACTGGTGGCCTTTGCTGCAGCGATACTCGTAGACGGGCACTTGTGGGTCGCCTCCTTGTGCGAAGGAGCCGCCCCCTTGCGGGAACGACTCTCATACTGAGTATACCTAAGCAATCGCTAGACCAGCAACGCGTCTGGCGTGTAGCAGGTCTGTGATTCTGTCCGCTAAGTGTTCTGTGAAAATGTCCGCTAGGCTGTGACAACTGATCGTCTCCACGGGTGGTCCTGTGCTGGTTTCCAGGGTTCGGCGCGGGGTTGTTTG